>Ga0302178_10000212_pt1 | contig 54886 bp, 54 predicted proteins | sample I_Palsa_E1_3_FD_198790 | JGI IMG/M metagenome (GOLD analysis project Ga0302178, IMG submission 198790) | Peat permafrost microbial communities from Stordalen Mire near Abisko, Sweden - I_Palsa_E1_3 | ecosystem: Environmental > Terrestrial > Soil > Palsa > Peat permafrost | place: Sweden...
GGCAGGTAGTGGAAATAAAAATTCACACTGGCCGCCGCGCTTTTAATGCAATGTCAAGTATTTCTCGGAAAATTTTGAAAATAAATTATCTACACGCACATGATTTCCTTAACTTGGGTGGATTGGTATGCACTCCTATCCTGAAGTGTATAAACCATTGAACTTGTATCTTAAGTTACAAAAAGCAAGGCAATTGCGAGACTCGCCGCTTTCCAGGTAAGCGTGGCGGATTACCTTGACTGCGGCTAGCCCAGGGGTTTGCCCCGAGCACTCTTCTTGACGCCCCCGGCGCGAGGCGCATCTTTACCCGCCAAGGCGCCGCCGCCATTCATCTGCTCCAGCCACGACAAGGCGTCGACGTACGATAAAAACTGCTGCAGATACCCCGGTGAGAGCTCACGCATCAGCGAGAGCGAACGATGCACGAGGCTACTCGAGTTGAGCGGACCGGCATTCCCGGGCACCTGCTCCAGCGACTGCAGCAATTGTCCCTCGGTACTCAGCTTGGACCAGATTGCTCGGAAGTCATCGAGCGCCGCGAGCTCCGGCCAGGAGCCCGACCCCGGCAAGGTAGTGCCTGCCGCAGAGCCATCGCCCTCCGTCGGCGCACGGCTGGCAATGTAATCGAGCAGCCCGGCAAGCATTCCGGGAGCCTGGTCATGCTGAGGTGCCATGGGATTGGCATTGTCAATCTTGGACGCGGCGCGTTCGAGATCGTCCGCATAGGCCGCGATCAGCGCAGACAGCCGGTCGTCGAGAATACGGCGCACTTGCCCGCTGTGGCCGGACGCGCGCTGATCCAGCGCCTCGATGAAATGAAAGCGAATCGGATCCAGTCGATCGGCGCCGCGCTCACGCCATGCGTCGAGCGTCGAGCGTGCTCCATCCGCCACCCGGCTACCGATACTAGCCACGAGGTTGCACCGTGGCGGTGGACGGCCTTGGGACCGGCGCTATTTCGACGCGCCGGTTCTTGGCCCGTCCCGCATCGTCGACATTCGCACTCACAGGCTGCTCGGAGCCGAACGCGGCCGCGAATACCGAGGAGGCAGGAACGCCTTCATCGATCAACGCGCGGGTCACGGTCAACGCACGCTGAGCCGACAGTTCCCAGTTATCGGCAAAGCGGCGATTCGCCTCTCGCACCTGCCGGTCATCGGTAAAACCGCTGACCATCAGGATCTCGTCATTGGCCTTGAGATACGCACTCAGCGGGCCGGCCAGGCTCTTCAATACCGCCCGGCCTTCAGCTTGCAACTGATCGGAGTTCAGCGCGAACAACACGCTGCCGTTGATGCCGATGCGCCCGTTGACGAGTGTCACCCGCCCCGCCGCCAGCGGTCCGGCCAGCGCCTGCTCCAGGGTCTTGCGGCGCTGTGTTTCCATCTGCCGTTGCTTGACCTCTTGTTCCAGCCTGCTCGAGAGCTCCAATTGCACGCCGATGACGCAGACCAGGATCAGCACGAAGGCCCCCAGCAGCACCGACATCAGGTCGGCGAAGGCGGGCCATATCGGCGCCGTCACTTCGACGCCGTGGTCGAGGTCCTCGCTCATGCTGCTTCAACTTCAGTGGACGCACGCCGACTGGCGAGCTGTTGCAGGTTTTCGATGATTTGCTTCTGCGACATGACGCTCAGGTCGATGACCTCCCTCGCCTGCGCCACATAATAGGCAAGCTGTTCATCGCTGCGCACGAGGGATTTGTCCAACGCAGCTTCGATACGCTCTAGGTGAACCACCAACTTGTCGTTCGATGCGCCGAACACCTGTACGGCCCCGCCGAATGCCTCACCCAAGCTCGCCACCTCAACGGCGCTACCGGTGACCTGTGCGGCCACGGCGCCCAGCTTGCCGGTCTCAAGCTCGACTGTGTCGATGAACCGGGCGCCAATACGATCGAGCAGGTCCGCCGATGTGGTAACCAGCGCGTCGACCGCCGAGCGCTGCTCGCTGGAGGCATGGTTTACGGCATCAAGCAGGGTTTCCAAGGTTGCCAGCAGACGGCTGCGCTCTTCCAGCATAGCGGTATCGCGGACCATACTGTCGGAGAGCTTCTGGCGCAATTCGGCGACGACTTCGGCCGCGGCCTTGGGGGCTTCCGACGCGGCTTGCACCAGGCGGGAAATCTCGCCGATCGTGTCCTTGGCATGGGCCTGCGTCTGAGCCGTGATAGCGTGGGCGGTTTGCGCCAGTGTCTCGCAAATCTCCTGCTGCCGGCTTGCGGTGCGCGTGCCCGTCTGCTCCCACTCGCGGCTCAAGGTAGCGGCCACCGTACCGAGCGCTTCGGTCCAGGCCGCCAGCCGTTGCTGATCCTGCGACGCCAATTCCGCTTGCCAGTCCGCTTGCGACTGGCCCACCGTGCGGAGCAGCGACGCCGAGTGCTGTTCGAAGGTCGCGGCAACCGCGATTAAGGCTTGTTGGTTGTGGCCCGCCAGCTTCTCTCCGACACTTTCTTGGCGCGCAAGCGCTTGCGCCCAAGCTTCCGACATCGTGCCCGCCGTGGCTTCCAGGCGCGCGGAAACGCCTTGCAGTAGACCGGCCGAGCGTTGTTCGAAGGTTTCCGTGCATCGATCCAGTGTGGTGCCGAGGTGCTGTGTCAACGCCGTGCTCGATCGTTGTTGCTCCGCTAATGCCTGGTTCCAGATGCCCGCAACGGTCGTGGCGGTCGCGGAGAAACCGCTCGATAGACCGTCCAGTTGCTGCTGCACCGCGTGCGTGACCGTGTTGTGCAATGCGGCCGTCTCGCGTGCGAGACCTGCCATCGTAGCCTCCATGACCGGCTGCAGCGCCGCACCGGCGATGCCGACGCTTTCGGCGACGCTGTGCTTCAGCGATTGCTCGACGGCGCAAGCGAGGCCGGTGTAGGCCGTCTCCGTCTTACGATGGAAATCCTCGAGGCTGGCCAGCTGCCGCTCGTTCAAGACCACGCTCTGTTGCTCGATGGTCGCCATCATGGTCTGCAAGCGATCGACCAGGGTGGGCATCATCTCGGTCTGCCGCTGCAGAAGCTTGAAGGTTTCCTCGCGCTGATGGCTCAGAGAGTAGATGCGCAATGTCGTCGCGATCTTCACGTCGAGCAGTTGCGCCGCCTGGATCCGCTCGCGCCGGCACAATGTGGATAGCAGCCCCAGCATAGCGGAAGTGGCCACGCCGGCAATCGAGGTGCCGAACGCAAATCCCAGCCCCTTCACGGGGGCCGCAAGCGAAGTGCGGATCGCATCCAAGTCCGTCGCGCTTTCCAGCGCCATGCCGGTGCCCCTGAGGGTCGCCACCATGCCGAGAAGCGTGCCCAGCATGCCGAGCAACACGAGTAAGCCGACCAGATAGGGGGTCAGCGCCGGTCCCGGCATGGCCACGCGTTCACCCTCGATACGCAGGCGCACCGCATGGCGCAGGCTGGGATGCGATCGATCCAGCCAGGCGCCCAGGCTGGGCGGAGCTTCAGACAGTTCGGCCACGGCGCGTGACAGGGTTGACGTAGCTTGGCTGTAGCGCTGCAGTTCGAACCCGCCCGCCAGGTAGCAGGCGCCAACCAACATCGTCACGGCCAGTGCCAACAGGTTCGTGCCGAGATAGCCGGCGCCGATCCAACATACGGCTGCCAGACCGGCCAGGAAAACGACAAAATGCGTCAAATACTTGGACATAGCGTCCCAATTAGCTAGATCGAAGGGCCGCTAGCAGCCCTTCGACCGGTTGAAAACGAACTTCGAGTTCGGCGAGCAACACGCTCTGCATATCCTTACGGAACACGTCCAACCATAGGTCGGATGTATGCGCTGTGGCGTCCCCCGAGGCTTGGGTTGGAGCTTGCACCTGCGTCTGCTGCCCGGCCTCGCGCAAGCGCTTGAAATGACCGGCGAGCAAGCCTGGCACGGCGGCCAGCAGACTTCGCTCGCGCGGGCTCAACGCGCGCTCCATGACGGCATCCACCACAGCGAGCCGGGCCATGTCGGGCGTCCTGGTGGCCAGCATGGCCCGCAAGCGGCCGCGCAGCTTGCCGATGTCGGCCTCCATCGCCTGCTGTAGGGACAGATGGCGCTGACGAAAAACCGCGTAATCCACCGTCTGAGTCATCGCCGCGCCCGGAGCAAGCGCGTGCGCAGGCCCGCGCCGCCTGGAGGCGGCGGACGCGTTAGTGCCGACAATGGCATTTGCCAGCGCAGCGCGCACCCGCGCGCACTCGCTCTCTTCCGCCTGGTTGTTGACTCGCGCGCCCGGAGGGACGGCAGGCGGAGTGCCGTTCAGCGCAGCGGACAAGGTGATGGCGTCGGCCCAGCCGAGCCAGTGTGTCAGTCGGTCCGAGAGCGATTGCCGAGATTCGGCCACATCGACGTCAGTCAAGCGAGCTAGCAAGCGAACGAGGGACGGACCACTAAAAGCTGTGCGTTGTGGAACTTGCACCATACCACCAGAGACAAAAAAGCCCACAGTTTACACGCAGATGGCCTGTGGGCTGCGGTTTCTCGGTGAATGGCGCTAGCGAGCGTGGATTTTCAGCGAGAACGGTTCAACAAAAAAGCCTGCACACGCGGGGAAGGCGCCTAGGGAGCGCCGCGCGTCACTCGTTAGCGGCAAGCTCGGCGACCAATTTGGCCAGCAAGATTTGCAGTACTTCACCGCGCTGATTCACGGTCTCGCTGCGCACGGTCGCAATCCCCCAACCTTGACGGTTGCGTGACGGTTTCACGGCCACCACTTCGCTAAACACCTGCAGCACGTCGCCGGGACGGGTTGCTTGCGGCCAGCTAAGCTCCGCGCCGGCGCCGATGATGCCTTCGCTCACCGGTATGCCGCTGCCCACCACCAAACGCATCGTGATGGCCGCGGTTTGCCAGCCACTGGCAGCCAAACCTGCAAAAAACGTGGTTTGCGCCGCAGTTTCATCAAGGTGGAACGGCTGGGGGTCGTACATCTCGGCAAAGGTTTTGATCTGCTCGGCATCGAGCGCAAATGTGCCGCTGACAAATTTCTGCCCGACCGCCAGTCCGGGCGAAACGGCATGCTTCTGGGCGGTCTGGCCGCTCGCTTGATCTGTCACTGTCAACTCCTGGTTCGCTGCGTATCGGAAGTTTGCCAACATGGCTTGGCGTGGAATCGTCAGACGGCTTGTTCCAAGACCGGTGCTACGGCTTCTGTCTCGCGCATCAGTTTGTCCATGTTGCCGAAGATTTCGCCCAGAGTCATATCGAAATCGACGTGCAATTTTTGCAGATTGATGCGCCGTCCATAGACCACTTCGGCGGCGATTGCCAGTTCGACCAGCATCATCGAATCCCAGCCCATACCGGCAATCGTGGCGTTCGTGTCGAGCTTTTCGACATCCAGTAGGCGGGCCAATTCAACAGCCAGCTGCGTCGTCATTGGATTACTCTCAGTCATGTTCTCGTTCCTTGTTTGTGTACTGCGATTAAAGTTCTTCGATAATCGCCAGACTTCCATTGGCGAGGTTTTCCCTGCATAGCGATCTGACGAATTTCCCACTGGAGGTTCTGCTCAGCGAGCCCCGTAGAACGAAATAGACTTTTGAGATGGTGACGCCGGCGTGCAGCGAAACGGCCTCACGAATCTGCTTGAAGAGTTCGCTACGCACCGGCGAAGCGGTCGCCCTCGATATCTCGACGACCGCCGCGACCGTTTCGACGCCGGTCGTGACGGGTAGGCCGAAGACGCACACGGCGTGATCCTCGATCTGCGAACACTCCCTTTCGATGATGCTTTCCATGTCTTCAGCGTGGTACGTGACCCCCCTGATCTTGATCGTATCCTTGGCGCGTCCGGTCACAAATAGTTGCCGGCCCTCGATCTTGCCGATGTCCCCCGTTCGATGAAAATCCCGACCAGGATGACCCGTGAGGCGGTGGGTAAAGGGGCCAATTTGGATGCCCTGCTCATCCAGGTAGGCGCTCGCCACCGACGGGCCGGCAATGAAAATCTCACCGGAGGCGCCTTCGTTTCGCGCTTCGAGCGAGACGGGGTCGCAAACCACGACCGTCGTCTCCTCATCGATCGCGCCGCAGGAAACGAGTGTGCCGGTGGAGTCTGTCGCTGCGCGGGATGGCGCGTCGTCATGGGGCGCGAAGTAGCGGCGGCCGGAGACGAAGAGACTGGCTTCGGCCATGCCGTAGCACGGGAACATCGAGGTCGACTTGAAGCCGGAACACCTGAATTTCTCGGCGAATCGTTCCAGCGTGTGCTGCCGGACCGGCTCCGAGCCGTTGTACGCTGTCTCCCACCTGCTCAGGTCCAGGCCCGCGGCCTCTTCCTCCGATACGCGCCGGACGCACAAGTCGTAGATGAAATTTGGCCCCCCGCTGGTATGAGCTCGCGTCTTTTCGATCAGCTTGAGCCAGCTAAGGGGCTGCGATATCACGTCGAAGGGGGCTTGCATCATCGCGGTGCCGCCCAGAAACAGCGGCTGAAGTACGTTGCCGATCAACCCCATGTCGTGGAACAACGGCAGCCATCCCAGCACCTGCACGCCTTCCTGATGATCGAAGTGCTTCGCGATGGCGATTTGATTGGCGACGATGTTGGCGTGCGAAATGACCACGCCCTTGGGTGTCGCCGTCGAGCCCGAGGTAAATTGCAGCAACGCCGCAGCGTCGCCCGCAAGCCGGCGCGAAGGCGGCGCCTGTCCCGTCGGCACACGTACGGACATGTTCACCTCCTGCACACCGTATTGCGCCAGAATATCGCCGGTAAAGTCATTCAGCCCGTCGTGCAACATCACAACCGGTTTTCCGACCCTGAGCATGGCGATCAGCCGCTTTGTCGACCGGCGATTTGCCGGCATGCCGGGAATCGCCACACCGCCAAGGAACAGAATCGCCAGCAGGCAGACGATGTAGTCGATACCGAAGCGCATCGCGACAAGCGCTGTATCGCCGGGGCCGACCCGGTCGGCCAGTTGCACCGCCATCTCGTGGATCGACGCAACAAGCTGGCCATACGTTATTTCCGCCACCGGCGTATCGCTACCGTCATAGTGCTGCATGGCGAGCTGTTGCGGACGCGATATCGCGTGCTGGTGCAAGACGTCGACGATGGTTTCAGGTGTCATGGTTCTGGAACAGAATGAAATTACGCGAAGACCGGCAATGAGCAAGCCGGGATGCAAGCAAGAGCCAGCCAGCGGAGCGGCTCACGACGCAGAGTGAAGGCGTAATCCGGCGGTCACGCGTCGACTGTAGTAGTCCTTCATAACGCCGGAAGCTCCCGCAAACAAACTCATCAGTCGAGCATCGAGGCGCGTGCGCTGAAGCCACGCGATCTCGTCTGGCAGCTGCCCCGCGCTCAGAAGCGCCTCTTCGCAAGTATCGACGCAATCGCGAACGAAATCTCCGCACAGATGCTTGAGCATGGCCGCGTCGGTGGAAACCGACTTTCGCTCGGCCGCGCGTGACGCCGTCTGCCAGCATCGCAGCCGCAGAGTTGCGGCTTCGCATCTGAGGTCCGAAAGCGCCGGCACATGGGTCCGGCCGGACAGTTGCACAAGCGTGCGATTGAGACAATAAAGCGCATATGAAGTCGCGGCAGTGGCGATCAGGATACGCTCCTCGACAATCACGTCGACCACGTAGAGCAGGCCGGAGCCAACATAGCCAACGATGTTCTTCTTGGGAACTTTGACCTCGGCAAAACGGATGTGCCCCGTTTCGGAGGCGTGCGCTCCGAGTTTTGCGTATTTTTCCTCGATCGTGACACCCGGCAGATTCATCGGCACACAGAGTAGCGTGAGGCCTTGCGGCTCGGTACCGCGGGTGGTGCGAGCCAGCACGAAAGCGACGTCGGCGACAGGCGAGTTCGTAATGTAATGCTTGTTGCCGCTCAGAGACCAATGGTCGCCCATGTCTTCGGCAGTCGTCGCGAGCGTGCTCACGAGGGCGCCCGCGCTGCCGCTCTCTGTAGCCGCTAAGCAGGGAATCATGCGTCCCGATGCGATGGCGGGAAGGAAACGATCCTTTAAGTCCTCGGATCCGTAGCGAGCGAGAATCGGCACGACCGTATTGGCGATCAACATCGAGCTGACCGACAGTGCGACCAGATCCTCGAGCATCATTTGTTCGCTCATATGCATGTGCCGAATCACACCTGCGCCGCCGCCGCCCCATTCCCGAGGGCACGCCTGCCCCAGGAAACCGCGGTCACCCAATCGCTCGAAACCCTGCCGAGGGATCTTGCGGTCCGCTTGCCATGCCTGGAACATTGGCTTGACCTCCGTGCGGAGATAGTCGCCGAATGCCGTGCGAAAATCGCCATCCTCTGCTTCGGCCACGATCAAGGGCTGCGTCCAGTCGAGTTCGGGAGCGCGCGCGTAGGTGCCGATCCTGAACAGCGGGTAGACGGCGTTCAGGTCGCGATAAAAAGCGGCGACGCGATTGCGTTCGATGTAGCCCCAGCCTCCATTCAAATGGACGCACGCGTTGGCCGCTTGCCGCAGCCGTCTGAGTGTGGCAACCAGCAGGGTTTCCACTTCCGCCCAGGCGGTGGGAGCATCGAGTCGCTTACTGATGTGGTCGTACCCGGCGCCGAGTATGTCGAGCCATGCGTGGACGTCCGATAGCTGGTTTCGCACGTCGGGAATGTCGATAAGGTGCCCGGTTGCGCTCTTCCGTTCGATCAGAAATCGCGCGGTCTGCTGCTTGGCTTCCCGGGCTTCGGCGATGAACGCGGCGATGCAACAGAGCATGTATTCGGCGCGAATGTGCGACAGTGCGGCCTGCGAGATCGGTTGACCGGCACGCTCGTCGAGATCCGCAGCGGCCGCGATGGACATGACGCTGAGCGCTTCCGCTGCGTTGCCGAACGCGCGCAGCGTGATAGCCCCGCGAATCGCCTTACCATCAAGGAAGAACACCCGTCCGCCAGTCGACGCGGGTGCGACACATGCAATCAGCCCGCCGTTCGGATCACCCAAAACCGCGCCAGTCAGTGCACCGCCACCGTCATCGGCCGACCGCAGGTCGACGAATGCAGTGACCGTTCCGCCCGCCGGTGAAGGATGATAGCTGCGATGGATTTTGTCGGCGAATTCGAGGTTCACTGCGCGTAGTCGCGGAAGGAGACCCGATTGCTTTATCAGTTGTTCGTCATCGGGTATTGCTGTCGGACACATAGTTAATCCTTTATAGTCGGGCAAGGCTACGCAGCCTTGCATCCATCAAGCAAATCGTTCCTCGAAGCCTGCTTTCTCGTTACCGCGCGGTGAGCGTTCGTCGAACCGCGGCGGCGGGGCAGTTGTAGAACGCGGCCGTCATGTCCGCGCGCTGCGCTTTGCTTGTCGGTTGCGTATGGATGGTGGAGAAGCCCGGTTCCATACGCATATTGACCGGCGCCAGCGAGGTGCAGGCGCCGCACGCGATGCATTTGCTCTGGTCGATTGAATAGGCATAGTTCTCATTTGCCTGATCGTGCTCAGCTTCCATCATTTCTTCATCTTCCTGTTGGGGGGCGATTTACAGCTGCGCTCTGATATGACGGGATACGTCGTCGATGTTGTTAATCTTCAGGTCGAGCAGGTTGCCAAGCAGTGGGTAGGCTCTCGCATACATCTTTTTCGTGCAGCCTTGGAAATCCGCAAGCGGAATCGCTTTCAACACCTCGGGCTTGTCAGCCATGCGCCGCAAGAACAGGTTGACCGGATGCTCCACCAGATGATTGGTTTCGGCCCAGAAATACATGACCTTCAGCGCAATCAATCGATCACGTCTTGGGTTGTCCGACGTCTCAAGCAGTTTTTTGGCATAGGAATAAAAACCGCTGGCGTGACGCGCCTCGTCTCCGGCCAGCAATTGCATCACCTGCGCGAGCACCGGCTCCGGGCAGCGCTTCGAGACCATCATATACATCGACCATGCGAGGATCTCGGCATAGACGTTGGTGATCAGTGTCGCCATCAGCGTAGGATTGATGCTGACCTGACGCCCCTCCATGATGAAGCGGCTGTCGACCGTTTCGCCGAATTCATGCAGCCATCTGATCATGACTTGAGGATGTTTCATTTCCTCATATAGCCAGACGGTCGCCCACTGCGTAAAGTCGATGTCGCTCGCGTAATCATGAAGATATTGGGCGGAGGCATGGAAAGGCGTGAGTTCGGCATAGGCAATTTCTCTTGCCAATGCGACCCAGGACGGTGCGACGCTTTTGGTATCGATCGACGACCATGGGATATCCCCCATCCGCCACCGAACGGTTTCCGCCTCCTGAAAAAGGCGGTAGTAGATGGAGCTGCCAAAGATGTCGCTGTCGGCGGAGAAGTTGTGCGGGGGCGAAGTAGGAGTAATGCAAGCCACATCCATAACGATATCCTGTTTTAATCTGCTACACGTATGTGATGCCGCTTTATTTGACCGGGGTCACTCGAACAGAGAATGCGGACAATTATTTGCGGCGCGATAAGTGTTGACGACAATTTTTTACCTCATGCCCCATATTGATTCGCCTCACCCGAGGTTTTTTGTAGAACGCGAAGCGCGGGTTATCAAAGCGAATATTGCAAGCAATTGTTGCTGGCTCGAGAAAATTGCATCGCGCAGGTGGCCTGAACCGGCGCCTTTCCAAGGAGAAGAATATCGGTGAACTAAAGGATGGAAAAATCGTGTCGTCGGCCGAAGTGATGGCCGGTCAGAATGCAGCAGAGGGACTTTGAGTGAGTGGGGCGAATTCGACGAATTCGCCCCATGTAACGAACTGGCTTGCGAGTTATGTGAAAGCGTGTCGGCTAGGTTGGAGGTGTACGGTCAAGGAGATGACACATCGCTGCACGGACGCGCATTTCGCCACTTTCTTCCGCAAGCGATGTGGCCAGACCTTCCCAACATGGATCACCGAGGGCGCGCAAACAAATCGCACGCAGATCGTCGTGTTCTTCGCCTGTGCCCTGCAAGGCTTGCAGAGCACCGAGTGCGTCGTCGTGGGCCAAGGCCAGCATGGTTGCATAGACGGGCCGGGCGGCGACTTCTGGATCGCTTGCACCGAGCTCGTCAAGCAGGCATTGAGCCTCATCGAGCCGCTCCTCTCGCACAGCAAGGCGGAACTGCTCGATTAATCCGACTGTCGCCTCGGTCAAAGGCTGTTGCATTTCCATCAGCGTTCCCATTGGTAAAGTATCACTAGACTGCGTTCGGCTTTAAGTCTACTTTTCCGTCACAGTAGTGCCTAAATTAATCCCGCCAGCAACGTGAGCTCCAGCTTCGGCCGCTTCGCCAGCCATAGCCTCGGCGGCTACACTCCCGCTAGCGACTAAAGTCCCGCCTGTCAGATGCCCCCCAGCCGCACTTCCACCAGGGACTATAGTGCCAATGGTCTGATGATTCCCCAGAAGCACAGGGGACTTCGTGTGATCCACGTGCGTGCCGTGGCTTTGATTGAATGCCGTATCCCCGGCTTGGACGGCAGTTTTATCTGCACTATCGAGCTTGGCGTAGCCACCCGGTTCGGCGAGCAAGTCCGCCGCATGCGTGACAACACCTTTTTGGGCGGGACTCATCTTCGAGTCGTTGGCGATAGCTTTATCTTCTTGACTGAGCGCCGCAGCCGGCATACCACCTGACAAACTACTAATTGCATTGGCCATATTATCTCCTTGAGTAGTGAAGGTGCATCGTCTTGCATGAAATGACTTTAAGACCTTAAAGCCTGTCTATGCGGGCTCAACGCGAATACACAGCGATAAAAGCGAAGCGCCTCGCAGCCAGCGCTGCGCGCGGATTTAGGGCCGACGATATCGAAACATCCGAAGGGAGATGCTCGGCGCTGACTGCAGTTATACTAGTGCTTAATACGACTAGCGCCCCCTCACGCTCACGCCACAATACCTATGCTGGTTCGCACTCATTCCGATCAGGATGCCGTTCCACCCGCCGCCCCGGCGGACGCCGATGTCGTACTGTCGCCCGCCGACACGGAATGCCAAGCGGTAACGCGACTCGCGCGTACTCATTTTGGCGTCGCAAGCGCCCTGGTCACATTGTCCGGCGCGCATGGGTCGCGGCTTAAGGCGGTCGACGGCGTCTTGCCCAACGTCTTGCCTCCCGACCTGTCCAATCCATCGTTGCAAACAAGCACGGCGCCCGACGGCATCGTCATCGTGCCAGATACGTGGGTCGACGCGCACTTTTACGGCAAGATGCCTGGCGTCGTGGCGCGAGGGCCGCGTTTTTACGCCGCCTGTGCGCTGACCACCGCCGACGGACTCCATTGGGGTGCGCTGTGCCTACTGGATGACTTGCCCCGCACACTCGACGACGCACAACGGCAGTTCCTGCTTGAACTGGCCGGGCTGATCACGCACGGGCTCGAACGCTCGCAAGCACTCGCGACGCAGCGTGACCGGGTGAAACAACTGGAAGCCGGCGCGGAACTCATGACCTTGGCGCTTGCCGGCAGCGGAACCGGCGTCTGGGACCGCAATGTCGTCACCGGCGAAATCGACTATTCGCCTGCCTGGAAGGCGATGCTCGGCTACCAGGAGCATGAGATCAGCAACCGGATCGAAGACGCCTATCGGCGCTTGCATCCAGACGACCGCGCGTATGTCGAGGCGGCGATGCAGGCACACTTCGAAACCCAAACCGATAGCTACGCGGTGGAGCACCGGATCCGTTGCAAGGATGGCAGCTACAAATGGATCTGCAGCCGGGGCAAGGTCGTCAAGCGCGACAGCGATGGCCGTGCGCTGCGCATGGTCGGTACCACGACCGACATTACGGCATTGCGGGAAATGGCCGCGCGGCTACAGCAGTCGATTGAGCTGATCACGAACCTGACGGACGAAGTTCCGGGCCTGGTCTTCCAATACCTTTTGATGCCCGACGGGCGCGCGTACTTCCCCTACGCAAGCGACGGCATCCGCGATATTTACGAGCTGACGCCACAGCAGGCCACGACCGACGCCGAGACGGTCGACGCGTTGATCGATGCGCGCGATCTGGCCTTGTACCGGCAGTCGCTTGAGGAATCGGCAACAACACTGGCGCCCTGGCACCTCGAATATCGCGTGCAGCTGCCGCGACAAGGTTTGCGCTGGCGACAAGGGGATGCGCGGCCGCAGCGGCTGTCCGACGGCAGCATCCTGTGGTATGGCTTCATCACGGACGTGACTGAGCGCAAACAGATCGAAGCCGAGCTGCAGGAATTGGCGACCATCGATTTCCTGACCCAGTTGCCCAATCGCCGCCACTTTATGCTGCAGAGCGAGGCGGCGTTTTTGCGCGTCCGGCACGCTGACAGTCGTGGCGCCTGCGTGCTGATGTTCGATCTGGACAACTTCAAGGCGCTCAACGATCGCTGGGGACACGAGGTCGGCGACCGCGCACTCAGTCACTTTGCCGCGCTCCTACGTGCCGAAGTGCGAGCCAGCGACATCGTCGGCCGCTTGGGCGGCGAGGAGTTCGCGATGGTGCTGCCGGATACCGGTACCGATGCGGCCATCGCGCTTGCACGGCGTATCCAGCAGCGCACCTTGCAAACCCCCTTACTGAGCGGTGACGAGCCCATCGTGCTGACCGTCAGCGTCGGCATTGATGCGATGAGCCCGACCGATGTCGGCGCCTATCAGGCGCTGTCGCGTAGCGATAAGGCCATGTACCGCGCAAAGGAAGGCGGTCGCAACCGCATCGAAGTTTACGCCGACTAGTTCAGCCCGAGGTGCATGAATCGGTCGTCCATGCACCAGTCGTCCGTGCACCAGTCGTCGATGAAGCGCGTAAATTACTGCACCGCCCCATTAGGCGCGCCGCCTTTGACCAGCTTCACCACCATCACCGTGCCGTCACCGAGGTTATACGTGCGCGTATCGGTTTCATGCAAAGCCACAAAATCGACCACCGAAATGCTGCGCGATTGACCCGTGGCCACCGTGCAGTCGCCACTCTGCCCGCTATCTTTGGGCGTTGCGCGGCTAATTCGTGCGTCGATAATGGTTTGGATACGGCCGGCCTTTTCCGCCGACGGCACCAGGGACATCACGGTTTCGTCGTTCATGGAATATTGGCTGTCCACCGGCGCGCCCGATTGATCTTTGAAATGACAGCGGGTGCTATCGCGCGGCGTCACGATGGCACTCGACACCGGCGAGCCGATCTTGGTCACCAGTGTTTCCTGCTTGAGGACATTATTGTCGCGGCTGAAAGTCACTTCATAAGTCACGCTTTGACTATCGGCCGGTTTGCTCAGATCATGCGAAGTTTCCTGCGGCACTGCACTCATGGTGCCGGGCGCCGAAGGAGATGCGGCAAACGATGTCTGGTAAGTCAACGTCAGCAACGCCACTAAAACGATCTTTTTCAAGAGAGTTCCTTTTTAAAATAGGGTATGGTCCGCAATGAGATGATGCGGTGGCATGGATTAGAACGCTTCACACGCGCGACGTCAAACAAAGAAACCGCATGATAGAAACGATCCCGGCGCCCCATCCCGACGCCTTGAACACCATCGATCCGGGCCGGCCATGAGCGCATCGCCGTATGAAACACAACGCTATACTAAATTACCGCTAATATCACGGTTAAATACAGCCGCACCTTAACCCCCATCAGTCCATTTTTTCTTCAAGGCCCTGGCGCAATGACTTCGCGTGACCTGCCGCACAAGCGGCCGCCCTCTCCGACAGACCTCAGCCAGCATCGCGCACTGATGCTGCTGTATCTCGTGCTTACACTGCTTGCGCTGTGGGTAATCCGTGAATTTATCCCGGCCATGATCTGGGCAGGCGTGATTGCGATCGCCCTATGGCCTTTGCGTTGCCGCCTCGAAAACACATGCTGGCTACGAGGCCGCGGCGCCGTCAGCGCGACTCTGCTGACGCTGGCGGTCAGCCTGTTGTTTGTCTTGCCGCTGGTCTTGACCGCCACCCAGGCAATTCACGAAGCGCATGAGCTAGGTAAATGGTTCCAACAAGTTCAAGACCACGGCATCCCGCAGCCCGAGCTGCTGTCGCATCTGCCGTACGGTAGCGCAACCCTCAGCGATTGGTGGCAAACCAATCTGGCGGCACCGCTGAGTGTGTCCCCCGCAGAAAAAGCGCTGCACGACGGTTCGGTATTCGCCGCAACCCGTGATTTCGGACTGCGTACCGTGCATGGGACCGTGCTATTTGGCTTTATGCTGCTGACACTGTTTTTTATCTTGCAAGCCGGCCCCAGCTTAAGCGAGCGTCTGCTCAATGGCGCCAGGCGCGCCTTTGGCGCCGGCGGCGCGCAACTCGCGCTGCGCATCACCCGCTCGGTGCGCGGCACCGTGACCGGCTTGGTGGCGGTCGGCATTGGCGAGGGGGCGCTGCTGGGTACGGCCTACGTGCTAACCGGCTTACCGCATGCGGCCTTGCTCGGCATGCTGACCGCGATCGCCGCCATGGTGCCGTTTTGCGCACCGATCCCGTTCGCGGGCGCGGCGCTCTGGCTGTTTGTGCAGGGTTCGACCGCTACGGCCATCGGCCTGCTGATCTTCGGTTTTGTGGTGGTGTTTATCGCCGAACATTTTGTTCGGCCGGTGTTGATTGGCGGGGCCTCACGCCTGCCCTTCCTGCTGGTCTTATTCGGCATCCTGGGCGGCGCCGAAACCTTCGGTCTGTTGGGTTTATTTGTCGGACCGGCGATGATGACGGTGCTAATGCTGATGTGGAGCGAGTGGACGGCCTAGCTAACGCCGCACCACCCGTCGTCTCAAATATGAGTAAGATACTCATAGCGTCATCGTGCGTGCGCGGGTGCATCGGGCAGGTCTGCTGACGCCAACATCCCTTGCCGGTCCATTCACCTTTCACAAGGAAATGAGCAATGAGCAAAACCCCACCGCCGATCACCAGCGCATCCGGCATTCCCGTCGCCGACAACCAAAATTCCGCCACTGCGGGCGCACGCGGCCCGGTCTTGTTGCAAGACTTTCACCTGATCGAAAAACTCCAGCACTTCAATCGCGAGCGGATACCTGAACGCGTGGTCCACGCCAAAGGCTCGGGGGCTTACGGCACGTTTACCGTGACGCATGACATCACGCGCTACACCAAAGCCCGTCTATTCGGCCAGATCGGCAAAAAAACTGAAACATTTACTCGCTTCTCGACGGTCGGCGGCGAACGCGGCAGCGCCGACACCGAACGCGATCCACGCGGCTTCGCGACGCGCTTCTATACGGAAGATGGTAATTGGGACTTGGTGGGCAACAATACCCCCATGTTCTTTATCAAGGATGCCATCAAGTTTCCCGACTTCATCCACACTCAAAAACGCGATCCGCACACCAATCTGAAATCGCCGACCATGATGTTCGACTTCTGGAGCCGAGCCCCGGAAAGCCTGCATCAAGTCACCATGTTATTCAGCGATCGCGGCACCCCGGATGGTTATCGGCATATGGATGGTTTCGGCAGTCACACCTTTAGCCTGATCAATTCGGCAGGTGAACTGAGCTATGTGAAATGGCATCTGCGCAGCCAGCAAGGCATCAAAAACCTCAGTGCCGGCGAGGCGGTTCGCTTGGCGGGCGTGGACCCCGATTATGCCCAACGCGATTTATATAACGCCATTGCAACCGGTTATTTCCCGCGCTGGGAAGTCCGCATCCAGGTGGCCACAGCCGCCGAGCTGAGCGCATGGGAACACCGTACCGGCTGGAACCCCTTCGACGTCACCAAAGTCTGGCCCCACGCCGATTTTGCGCTGATCCCGGTCGGCATACTCGAACTCGATCGCAACCCGGAAAACTATCACGCCGACGTCGAACAAGTCGCGTTTTCACCGGCCAATGTCGTACCGGGCCTCGGCTACTCACCCGACAAAATGTTGCAAGGCCGGCTGTTTGCCTATCACGACGCGCAACTCTATCGCGTCGGCACCAACCACCAGCATTTGCCGGTCAACGCCCCGCGCTGCCCGTTTCATAATCAACAGCGCGACGGCGCCATGGCCGGACAAAACGGCGGCGCCGCACAAAATTACGCCACCGTGGAAAGCGCCGGCGTGCCCGCACAAGGCATGGGCAACGGCGAACCCGGCGTGACCTTGGAAGGCGCCACCGGCCGCTATGACGGAAGGGGACATGAGGACGATTACACCCAGGCAGGCAATCTATTCCGCCTCTTGCCCGAGGAAGAAAAACACAACCTGTTCGACAATCTGGCCAAGCCGCTGAGTCAGGTCAGCCAGGAGATTCGCGAACGCCAACTGGCGCTGTTCGACCAGGCGGACCCGGCCTATGGGGCCGGCGTGCGCGCCGCGATTCAGCAACGCGGCGGCTAGTACTCGCGGAGCGCGTGCCGCAGTGTGCCCATCTCGAACGCGCAAAACAACGACGGCCGCAAAGGGATAAACCCCAAGGCGGCCGCAGTTGTTTGTAGCGAGTTAAGCGAACAGTGCTTCCGCCGCCCTAGACATCGATGATGAGATGCTGGGCGGCTGTCCGCGCGCTCGATCAGGCACCCACTTGCTGTTCGAAACGGGCCTTGATGACGTCCATTTTATCTTGCGTCAAGCGGTTGCCATGTTGAATCACGATCCCGGCTGCCGCCAGATTGGCCAGCCAGGCAGCGTCGGCGTGGCTGTAGCCATGCGTCACGGCATACAGAAACGCGCCCGCAAACATGTCGCCCGCGCCGTTGGTGTCGATGGCCGTTACCTCGGAAGCGAGCACCACCGTATGGCTTTGACCTTCGATTACGATGCAGCCATTCGGGCCTCGGGTCAAACACACTATTTTGGCCAGTTTGCTGATCTGCTCGCACACCGCCTTCAAATCTTGCGTGCCGCACCAGGCTTGGGCCTCTTCTTCATTGCAGAACAAATAATCGAGCCGCTCGCCGATGATGGCCGTGAGTCCATCCCGGCAAAATTGAATCATACTGACGTCGCTCAGCGTGGTGGCCAGCAACACGCCATGCGCTTCGGCAATCTGGCGGCCTTTCAAGGCAGCCTGCAAGCCGGTAGGCGAGGCAGCCAGATAACCTTCCATATAATAAATCTTGGCCTGCGCGATGGCCTGCTCGTCAAGCGAGGTCGATTCCAATTCAGCACTCACGCCCAGGAAGGTGCTCATGCTGCGCTCCGCATCGGGCGTGACCAGCACCGTGCAACTGCCGGTGACCCCGGTTGCGCCCTGGGTGCGGGTCAGATTGGTGTCGACGCGGTTGGCGACTAAATCTGCGGTATAGAACGCACCCAATTCGTCGTCGGCTACCCGGCACGAGTAAAACGCCTTGCCGCCTAATTGCGACAGCGCAACCACGGTATTGCCAGCCGAGCCGCCACCGCTGCGGCGCGGGGCGACACCTTGCAATTGACCGAGCAGTTCAGCGCGACGCTCGGTATCGATCAGTGTCATGCGACGTTTTTCCACGCCCATGGCCTGGAGTTGAGCGTCGCTCACTTCATATTCGGAATCGACCAGGGCGTTGCCGATGGCGTAGAGATCGTAAGTTGTCATGATGGGGGTCGTAGCATGGGGACGGGCTGGCAATGATGCCAGTTGCGGGGGGAAAAATCCATGATGGTGGGGGTGTGTGATGTCGGCGCGGCGCGGCCGTCTGCTCGGTGCAACCGCACGTTGTCGCGGGTCCCAGCGCCACGGATTATTTTGGCCGTTTATATTAGAAATAATAAAAAAGCAATTAAATAATTAGAGTATTAAAAAATGTCCGAAAAAGACAAAAAATTCTTACCGACCCCTATTATTTATCGGAGAACCACTCGTTTTAACAACACCGGTGATAGAGTTATGGTGCTACCCTCAAAATAAGTTCAGAAAAAAAATAATTTTTACATCACCTGAACAAATTTGATTACGCTCAGGTAACAACGTCGCTCCGAACCAGCCACCGTTGTAATTTTCATTGAAATGGAGTTTATTATGCTGAAATTTCTTAGGTCTCTACAACGCGATGATCGCGGCGTTAGCGCGCTCGAATATGCGGTTCTGGGTGGCGTCATCGTGGTAGCAGTGGCTGCTGGAGCCGCCACCGTATCTACAAAACTAGCTACCGTTTTTGCAGCCATCGTAACGGCACTTTGATCGTTAGATCACGGGGGCGAGGGAATTATATGAATAAATCCGCTCGCATCCCGTGAATTTAATTTAGTAAATTCACACTACCTTGATTTTCCAATCGAACGCTCCCAGCATAAAATTTCTGGTGATTTTGGCGTTAGCGCTGCTAATTTGGCGGGATCTACGCGACCGACGCCTACCTAATTATTTGGTCGGCATAGTCGTTTGCCTTTATTTTGTTCAAGCTGCGTTGCATCGCACTTCCTTGGCAAATATCGGATCGCATTTATTGATATGCGGTTTGGCGCTTTTCCTGGCAGCCGCAATGTTTCGTTTCGGCTGGATGGGCGGAGGAGACGTCAAATTGGCGGGCGCAGTGTTTTTATGGGCAGGATTGCATCTAGGTTGGACCGCGTATTGCGTCGTTTCACTGACTGGCCTAGCGCTGGCCATATTGATGCTGGCCTTGGATAAACTGACCAATACGGCGCAACGGGCAAAGTACAGCGTTTTACAAGCATTGGCAGTGGGACGTGGTGTTCCGTATGGTGTCGCCTTGGCCTGCGGTGGAGCCTGGGCGGTTTGGATGCCGAACACCTAAGACGGTTTTTGTGATTTAACCCGGATGTATGTGTCTTTATGTCGAATGTGCTGCGCATCTTTCTGATTATCATTGTCGCGGCTATCGGGGCTGTTCTCTTTAAAGTTTTTTATGTGCATGCAACGACGGCGCCTAAGATCGTATCAGTAGAAACCGACCGGGTGCGCAGTGCCGCAGCCGACCTACCTCAAGGTCTATTGCTACGCGAGACCGATTTGAGTTGGAAGACCGTCCCGCACAACAGCGCTCCAAGCGGCGCGATTGTCGACGCTCCGGGCAATACTGCCGATTTTAAAGGCAGCGTACTGCGTCACGCGGTCACCGCCAACACGACTATCCTGCCCGCCGACACTCTATCGCCTTCGTCACCGGGATTTCTGGCCGCAGCATTGCAACCCGGCATGCGGGCCGTCTCTGTCGGCATCGACGATGTCTCGGGCAATGCAGGCCTGATACAAACCGGCGATTTCATCGACTTGTTGCTAACACAGGAAATCGACAATAACGCGAGCGGCGGCACCGGGCATACCTACGCCTCGGAAACCGTTGTCAGTCGAGTACGCGTGCTGGCGGTTGGGTCGGAATTTCAACGCCCCAAACGCGACTCCGAAGCAAACACGCGCGCCCGTACCGTCACCTTGGAGGTGTACCCGCAAACTGCCGAGGTGATTGCCGTGGCCTCGCGACTGGGTAGTCTTTCCCTGGCTTTGCGCAGCTTCGCGGTCAGCGACCGCAGCCCGGCCGATGGGTCTGCGGCGGCGCCCGATCATCCTTTGCTTCCGGTTTACTCCAATCAGATATCGCGAGTCCAGCCGCCCCCCACGGTGGCGGAAAAAAGCATCATGGTCTATCGCGGCTCTGAAAGTTCGCCCTCCACCCAAAATGCATTCTCTGGAAGCAGCACGATGCCGTCGGCCCTAGCCGGGCTTGCCGGCTTGCCGGGAAACCAGGTCGAGGCCATCAAACCACCGTTGCCAGTGCCAACGCCAAGCATTTCGGCAAGCCAGACTGGAGTCTCACCCAAATAGGATGCCGAAAGTGCAAATCGCCTGGGATGCAAGGCGAACAAGCCTCACGACCGACAGATTAATGCTGCAATCAAGCGCGTAAGCAGAACCATGAAGATGAGTAAGGTGGAAATGGGAAAAATGATGGCACGGCTTTCGGAGTGTCGTCGCGCCGCTGTCCAGCTTATGCTGGGCGTGGTTCTAATGAGCGCAGTCATGGCAACTCAGCAGTCGGCAGCTGCCGCGCCGCTCAAAGCCGACGACACGAGCTTAGTCCTAAATGCCAGCGCCGGCGCATTGCTGAATTTGCCCGAGGCGGCCACCGCGGTGTTCGTCGCCGATCCTGAGATTGCCGACGTACAGGTACCGACCTCCCTGACCGTATTCGTACTGGCCAAAAAACCGGGTTCGACCACTTTATTCGTGCTCGGTGCCAATAGCAAAACGATCCTGAAGAGAAACATACAAGTTCTCAACCCGGATATGGTCAGAATAGGCGAGCTTCAACGCGTCTTGAAAGCACGTTTTCCCACACTCGACCTGACCTTGACGGTGGGCGCAGGCACGCTGATGGTGTCCGGCCAAGTGCCTAGCGCCACCGACGCAGATTCGGTGATCCAAACGCTGACCGCGGCGTTGACGGACAAGAGCCGGCTGATCAATATGATGACCCTGGCGCGACCGCTGCAAGTGAATTTGCATGTACGCATCACTGAAGTCGACCGCAGCGTCACGCAACAGCTTGGTATCAACTGGAATTCGATTATGGGTTCGGGCAGCCTGCAAGGCGGCATCTATAGCGGCCGGCAGTTCTACACACCGGCCACGGGAACCACACCTTCCACCATCACGCTGTCGCCGACCAACGCCTATTCGATTCTCGGCAGCTTTATGCTGGGTAGCACGCGGATCCAAGGTCTGCTGGACGCGCTCGATCAGGAAGGTCTGGTGACCACGCTGGCCGAGCCGAATCTGACCACCATGTCGGGAGAAACCGCGAGCTTTCTGGCAGGCGGCGAGTATCCTGTGCCGGTGCCAAGTTCGGCCAGCAATAACATCAGCATTGACTACAAACCCTATGGCGTTTCGCTAGACTTTACGCCAACCGTCCTCGCCGACAACCGCATCAGTCTGAAAGTACGCCCGGAAGTCAGTGAGCTGGACTTCAGCCATGCCGTCACGATCGCCGGCGTCAGCGTTCCGGCGCTCACCATCCGGCGTTTGGAGACTACCGTGGAGCTATCGAGCGGACAAAGCTTCGCCGTCGGCGGGCTACTGCAAAGCGATACCAGCGATGTGTTGGCCATGCTGCCCGGCCTTGGACAACTGCCTATCCTTGGCAAACTGTTTTCCTCCAAAAATTATCAAAACAACAAAACTGAGCTCGTCATCATCATCACGCCTTATTTAGTACAAGCGACCGATCCCGGTCGACTCATGCAGCCAGTCGATAATGTCACGCGCCCCCCGGGCGATATCGAATTTGTTCTGCAACGTACTGACGGGCTTGACCCGCTGTCGGGCAACACGCCCAGATTGACGGGTGCGGCTGGTTTTGTCTATTGATCTTGGAGAGTTTTAATCATGTTCATGCGCTTTATCGGGTTGACGCTGACCGTAGCGCTGTTGCTAGCAGGTTGCATGTCGGCGCACCAGCCGCTTGGAATGCCGGATAGTTCGGTACTGTCCTACGACGGGACCCGCGCGGTGCCGCCAAACTGCGAGGAGCTCAACGCCCCGTCGACACTGCTCGATGCGGGTTTTCAGCGGCCCAGTGTAGCCTTCGGCTGCGCAACCTACACCAACCTTGGCGCGATGCTAGCGCGTCCCGCCGACTTGGTTGCGCCACTACCTGCCGGAAGGCCTAGCGCTGCGATAGCGGCCTCGGCAGTACGTCGTTATAACGAAGGCATAGTCGCACCGCTTAACAAGGATGCACTGCAGTGACAACCGTGCCGAACCAGGACATCAGCAAGCGATGACCGTGACCAGCTTTCTTAAGTCGAAACCCGCCGCGGTCGTCAAGGCGGTTGAATTTATTGCGGTCGTCACCGACAAGCAAAGCGAAGAGGTGGTCAAGAATTACGTTCTCGATCAACTGATTCCACATACCCATGTCCAGGTCGGCACACTCAGCGACATGGTCGAGATTTTACGCCACACCGAGCGCTCTCCGGCACGCCTGATCGTCGATATCTCGGGATCGACGATGGCGCTCTCCGAATTAGCCTTACTCGCCGAAGTGTGTGAACCCTCGGTTAAAGTCGTCGTCGTGGGCGATCGCAACGATGTAGGGTTGTATCGCAACTTGCTGCAATTGGGCATTCACGATTATCTGGTCAAACCACTGACTGCCGAACTGCTGAGCCGGGCACTTGAAAGCTCGCGCGTGGTCGCCACTGCAGGCGAGAATCTACGCACCGGCAAGGTCATCAGTTTTATCGGTACTCGTGGCGGTAGCGGAGTGACAACTATTGCGGTCAATTTGGCCCGGCATCTAGCCGACATCACTCATCGCAGAATCGCCTATGTCGATTTTCAACAACATGGCGGCACAGCCAACATGATGCTCGGCCTCGAGACCAACAATGGTCTGAGCGATCTACTGCAAAATATTCACCGGCTCGATCCGCAATTTATCGAACGCACGCTGGTCAGCAAGGGTAACCGTCTATTTGTACTGTCTGCTGAGGTGCCCTACGGCACCGAGCTGGTGGTACGGGTCGACGCCATCAAGCAAATGTTGGCCACGCTCAAACACCATTTTCATTATGTGATCCTTGATCTACCCGGTCGCGGCGGTGCGATCATCACCGAGGCAATCGACAATTCGAAACTCGTCTACATCGTCGCCGAACATTCAGTCCATTCGGCGCGCGAAACCGTGCGCTTGCAGCGTTTTATCGCTAGCCGCCCCAGCGCACCCGATGTGGCCTTGTTGTTGAACAATCCAGTTGACCCCGTCCAAGGGCGCGTGTCATCTGCCGACTTTGGGGAGGCCGTATCGACTTCGATTTTGCAGGAATTCCCCTTCGATGGTAAAGCGCTGGCACTTGCCGAAAATCTCGGTGAAGCGCCTGCCGAAAAAGGCGCAACGGGCTTCGCCGAGGCCATCGCCCTGCTTGCCGACAATCTTTCGGGAAACAAAGAAAAAGGTCCTGTCAGCAGTTGGACTACACGCCTGCGTAATCTAATGAGGAAAATATGAGGTTCGGCATCAAAACCCCTGCGAGAGGAGTTGCTAAGCCAACAGAAAAAACTGCCACGCCGGAGCGGCAGCCGATCGTTGACGCTCCGACATCGGTCGCCCAAATCGGCGGCCGCACGGCCCTGCCAGGCGACGCGGGGGAGTCGCTGATACGCTCGGAGACTTTCAAAACCATCCGCGCCGCCGTATTTGCAACCATGAATATGTCGGCGGCGCTGATGAGTACTCGCGATCAGGTCCGCGTCGGCATCGAGCAAATCACTCTGGATGTAGTTGGACGCGAACGTATGAGCGTCACGCAGACTGAGCAGAATCTGATCGTCAATGAAATCTTGAACGATATGTTTGGGGTTGGTCCGATAGAGCCTCTGCTGGCGGACGATACGGTAACCGATATATTGGTCAACGGACCCGATCAGGTCTATGTGGAACGACATGGCCGGCTGGAATTGACCGACTTAAAATTCCGCGACGACGCTCATGTTATTAGCGTTGCGAAACGTATCGCTGCAGCCATCGGGCGTCGGGTTGATGAAAGCAGCCCGATGGTCGACGCACGTCTTGCGGACGGCAGCCGGGTTAACGTCGTACTACCACCGTTGTCCCTGAAAGGGGCTTGCATCGCCATCCGGAAATTTTCAAAACTCAACATCACGCTACAGCGTATGGCTGCGCAAGGCAATCTTTCAAGCGCGATGGCCAATGTGCTGGAAATTGCCAGTGCTTGCCGCCTCAACATCGTCATCTCAGGCGGTACAGGCTCCGGTAAAACCACGCTGCTGAATGCCCTGTCGCACTTTATCGACGAACGCGAACGGGTTCTGACTATCGAGGATGCGGCCGAACTTCAACTCCAGCAACCTCATGTGGTCAGCCTCGAAACCCGGCCTGAAAACGCCGAAGGCACCGGCGGAGTATCACAGCGAGACCTAGTGCGCAACGCGCTGCGGATGCGCCCCGACCGCATTATCCTCGGCGAAACCCGCGGCGCCGAAGCATTCGACGTACTGCAGGCGATGAATACCGGTCACGATGGTTCAATGACCACCATCCACGCCAACACACCGCGCGATGCGATCACCCGGCTTGAGAGCATGGTGATGATGGTCAACGGCAATTTGCCTTTGTTATCGATACGCCGACAGATTGCCAGTGCCGTGAACGTGATCCTGCAAATCGAGCGCATGCGCGACGGTGTTCGACGTGTGACACGAATCACCGAGCTGGCGGGCATGGAGGGCGACGTGATCATCACCCAGGATCTATTCAATTTCCGCTACGACAGCTCATCCTTTGGCGAAGAGGTCAAAGGTGTATTCGAATGCTCTTCGTTAAGGCCCGTATTTGCCGATCGTGCAGCATATTACGGTTTAGAGGAAACGCTACAAGAGGCCATGCGCGGATGAATCCGGCCAACATTCTCGCGCTCGCAGCTTTCTTCGGCATCTTTATGTTGGGTATGCTAGTGCTAACTGTTCGCAACATGTTCATTGACGGCTCGGCAAAGCTGATCAAGGAACGCGTTACGCAGGTGACGGCACAGCAGAATGTTGCTCAAACCGTGCAGATCTTGAGTAGCACCGCCGATTTGTTTCATCGCCGGCATGACCATCACGGCCTGATATACAACTGGCTGGCTGCGCGCATTGTACGCATACGCTCCATCAGCGGGCAGCTCGGCGTATACCTGCTCGGTGGAGCTTTTGCAATTGGCATTCTGCTGGCGCTGCTTATGGCAGCGCTAACTGCACTGCCACTGTGGACCCTTCCGCTAGAGCTGATTGAGTTGCCGCTGATGTTGACCTATTTCGTCTATCAATATTTGATCGGACGCTTTCGAACCCGCTTCTTGCAAACATTCCCGGACACCATTGATCTGATCGTGCGTGCAGTACGCGCCGGCATACCTGCCGTTCAGGCCATCAGCGTTGCAGGTCTTGACGCCGACGAGCCGGTGCGCTCCGAATTCCGTTTAATGGGCGATCGTCTCAGGCTCGGCGTCGACATGAAAGAAGTGCTGGATGCGGCGGTGGAACGGATTCAAATCGCAGACTTCTCATTTTTCTCGGTTTGCCTGCTGTTGCAACGCGAAACCGGCGGTGCGCTGACCGAAACCCTGGAAAATCTGGCGACGATTATCCGCGGACGCCGCGATATTCGGCTGAAGATTCGCGCTCTTACGGGAGAGGGCCGGATTGTCAGTAAAATTATTTCGATTCTGCCTATTTTTCTTCTGGGCATTATGTACTTCGCGAACCCTGAGTATGTCGGCGTGCTGTTTCGCACCGCAGCAGGTCGGAAATTGCTGATGATAGCCGCAGGCTTGCTGTTCATCGGAACGGTTTTGATCAGAAAAATCGCCAATCTGGACACCGCACGATGACGGCCAGTAGCATTTCAGAAATTTTCACTAGCATACTGATCTTCGCGATTCTGTTCGGGCTAGTGCTGTTTTTACGGAACCTGCCGAACGGTGCTCGCCAACGAATGATGCAGCGCATGCGGGAAGTGAGTGAAAATCAAGAGCGTATAACCAAAATTCAAGCGCTAGAGGTCCAGGTTGCTGTCACTGGCAATGATGCGCTGCTAAACAAAATCACTAGTCGTCTCGTTGTGCTCGGCGACATGATGCCGCTACTGGATACAAAGCAACGCACCGAGCTGGGGGTGCAGCTGACCCGCGCCGGCTTTCGCGATCGTAAAGCAGTTTCTGTGTTGATTGGCATCAAGCTGATCATCGGAGCCAGCTTTGCTTTTCTCGCGGCCGTATTCGCTTCCTCGGTACCGTTTGTTGCGGATCATTTTTTGATGCGTGTGGTATTTATGGCTGCGGCCTTTATGATGGGCATGATCTGGCCGGAAACAGTGCTGAGCTATTTGATTGGTCGTCGGCAAAAAAAAATCTCGAGCTATTTCCCCGATGCCTTGGACTTGATGGTGATCTGCACGAATGCGGGTAACAGCCTATCCATCAGTATCACGCGTGTCGCCAACGAGTTGCAACGCATCTGCCCCCCTCTATCGGACGAGTTCAAATTCACCGCCGATCAGTTACAGCTCGATGGCGATACCGCCGGTGCGCTGCGAAATATGTCGACACGCATTGGCACACCATCGATGCGCAGCCTGGTTACCACCTTGATCCAGTCACAACAATATGGCACGCCGATTTCACAGTCGCTTAAAACCTTATCGCGTAGCGAACGCACCGCGCAACTGTTAGCACTGGAAGAAAAGGCCGCAAAACTGGCCGCGAAAATGACGATTCCAATGATTCTTTTTATCTTGCCTACGGTCGGCATCGTTACCGCAGGTCCTGCAATACTCAGCCTGATGAATTTATTCAACCGTTGATGAGAACTGCCGTGTCGACACGAATAACTCTTGTTCCTGCTTTGCTGTTCAGCCTGAGCCTGCTGTTCCTGACCGGCTGTGCCGGTCAAGGCGCCAGCTCGCCGCGCGCAACGGTTTCAAAAACTAGCAGTGAAGCCGACGATCTGCGCCTAGCGGACAGTGCGCTGAATGCAGGCAGCCTGCAGATGGCAGCCTCGGTCTATGAAAAAGCGCTGAAAGCCTCCCCCAACTCGCTGGCGGCAACACTGGGTCTCGGCGAAGTCGCGTACCGCACCGGCGATATGGAACGCGCACGCTTGATTTACCTTGAAGCCGAACAGCTGGCGCCAAAACAGATCGAGCCCAAAATTGGCCTAGCTCGCGTGGAGATTCGCAAGCGTCATCTGGATGAAGCGATCGCGATTTATCGCACGGCATTAGCGATCCAACCTGACAACTCCGCGGCCGCAGCGGGCTTAGGCACCGCGCTCGATTTGCAGGGTCATCACGATCAAGCCCAAGCCATTTACCGGCAGGCGCTGCTTGCCCATCCCGAGGCGCAGAATCTGCGCATTGATCTGGGTCTATCGCTGGTACTCGCGCAAAAAGTACGCGAAGGTATCGATATTTTGCTTGATGTCGCCAATCTGCAGGATGCACCGCCCGAGGCGCGCCAGGATCTGGCATTGGCATTCGGGGTACTCGGCAACACCGAAACGGCCAAACAAATTCTCACGCGTGATTTGCCACCCGCTAATGTCAACGACAACTTGCGTTTTTACGCCGCCATGCGTAAAGCCTATAGCGACAATCCCGCGGTTGGATCGGTAAGCCATGCTATTCCGCCTGCGTCGACCGAAGCCATCAAGAATGGTGGACCACCCCAGACCCAGTAGGGACATCCCCTGTACTGGAGGCCCGCATGCCTCGACTATATCAAGTCGGTGTTGCGCAATAACTTTATAGATCACCGCTTATGCCGATGCCCATATCGATGCCATGCTCGCGCCTGCTGCGCCGCGTCGCGCAATCGCTACCCCGTCGTATTGGTCAGTATCTGCGTGATGAGCGCGGCGTGACCGCGCTGGAATTCGTGATCATCCTGCCGCTGTTCCTGACCTTCGTCTTTATGATCATCGAGCTGGGGATAGCTTTTGCCGCACAGGAATTGATGGACAATGCGGCGCGTGACGCCGCCCGCCTGATACGCATCGGAACCTATACGGGAAGTAGTTATTCGGCTGCCTTGAAGTCCGGTGTATGTAGCAGTCTGGCCCCCACCGGCGTCACACTGATTAGCGGATGCACGGGCGCAATCCAGATCTATGTTGCCGCAGCCGCGTCTGGAACGCCTGCCGGTACAGGCTTTACACAACTATCCGTGGCGACTGCCAGCGGTGGCGTGATGACCCCTGTAACCGAGGCTACGCTCGGCCCCAAATACGATGTGCTGCTGCAGATCGGCCTCAATTACCCCTGGATGCAGATCCTTTCTCTCGGCGGCAACAGCATGATGATGTCCACCGTCGCCTTCCAGACCGAGGCTTACAACTGATGTCTCACTCGCTACGCAAATTCTTCAAAAATACGCGCGGCGTTGCCTCGCTGGAGTTCGTGATGATTGCGCCGGTATTGTGTCTGTTGCTGCTCGGCATTTACCAATATTCCCAACTCGTCAGAGCCAAAGCCAAGCTAAGCAGTGTGGCCGTATCCGTCGCAGATCTGGTCGCTCAGCAAGCCAACGGGGTAACCATAGGCACCGGCGGAAGTCTGGGAAATTTCTGCAAAGCAGCCGAACTGATGATGGCGCCGTTCCCGACCGGCGCAACGAACACCACATTTTCGCTAGCCATTGCCAGTGTAAGCAATTATGCGCCGGGCACGGTTAGCGTCGACTGGGAAGTCGATACGGCCTGCACCACCACTGCACCCGCCATGGGAGCCACCGCGATCAGCCTGGCAAATGCACCGGTCAATTTAGTCCCTACCGTCGGCGATAGCGTAATCATGGTTCGAGCCAACTATACCTATTCATCGCTAATTCAATACTTTGCGCCAGCGGTCACGGCCAGAACCACAGTGGGATTTGCCCGCCCCCGCGCTAATGGGGTTGTCGCATGTACCCCTGCCTGTCCTTGAGGAGCCTGTATGCTGCGGCAATCTAAAGTAGGACAAATACGTAACTCACCTAGCCCGATAAGCCGGCAAGGTGGCGTGTATGGGTTACTATTCGCCGTGTTGTTAATCCCGCTGATCGCCGCGGTCGGCTTTGCCGTCGATTATGGGCGGGTAGTGGAATATAAGGGCGACCTGCAAAATGCGGTCGACGAAGCCGCGCTTGCCGGCGCCACGGTATTTATCAGTAACAGCTCAGCCTCCGTTTCCCTGGCAACCACGGTCGCCACCAATTATTTCAATCACGCCATTTTGCCGCCCTCCCTGGTGCTCAGTGCGCCAACGGTCACCGCCAATAGCGCCGGCACCCTTAACCCCGCCCTTGGTGGAGGCACAGCCTATACCGTAACGGTTAGCGCCACGGCGACCATCGCGAATACGCTTTTCTCGATGTTTGTCCCTTCGGTGACTTTGAGCGCAACAGGCACCGCCGGCGACCCTAACGTCGTCGTGAATACGACAGTGGCCACCACCCATGTCAGCGCCCGAGCCTGCGACGGCAACACGGTCTACCTCTATATGGTGCCGAAAGCGGCCAATGGCATCGATTATAATTATGCTGCAGTGCCCGCTTTTTCAACGACCAATTACCAGTGGATCGGCTCGAGCATGGGTTCGGCAACTGCCCCGCCCGGCCAAATACCGCTCACCTACAGCGCAAATCAGCCGCTAGGCATCGCGCTACTGAATACAACCAACGGGAATACAAGTAATTCCACCTGCGGCGTCTCCAATCTAATGGGCGCCAACTCCTACGGCTCGCCCAACGGTGGCTCGCAAATGTTCTATTCCAGTCTGCTGGCGAACGGCGAGTCGCCCAGCGAAAACAGTAACTCCACCTATCCTGTACAGATCGTGACGACGAATCATTCCGGCAACCCGGCTATTACTCAGGTCACCATTACCCCGCCCGCGGCGCCGGGCCAAACAACAAGTCAGCAAGTCTATTCAGGGAGTACGCTCGCCCCCTCGCCCTACAACATCCAGGCCACGTACACGGGAGGCGCCAATTGCGTGGTGGGCTCGACGTCCACCTCAGGCTCGAGCACAACGACCAACTATTCCTGCACCACCCAATACAGGCAACAGGCATCCAACTCAAGCTCCTACGCGCCGAACTGCTCGCTCTATGTGCAAACCGGCGTGACGCAGAGCTATATCAACGGTCTGACCACCAACAGCAGCGCGCCAGCGGCTGCCCTTGGTCAATGTTCTACGGTCAGTGGAGGCGGAGCCCAGTACGCGGCGCCGACCTGTGCCCAACTGTCGGCACTCGGTAATACGACTACCGGGACAGCGCCCGGGGCAGTATTTTGGTGGGATGACGCCGGTGGTGTGGGCCAGGGAGAACAATACTACTCGCCAAGCAACCACTGCTCGCAGATGTCTTCTTCAAGCGCCGGTTACGGTGAGGATTGCCAATACAAGAATAATTTCTTCGCCGCCACATGCTCGATTGTGGGCGGGGCAACGAACGCCCTGTATACCGAGGTCGTGCTAACGCAGTAAACAACACAAAAATCGAATCGCGGCACGCACCGGCCAATGTGCGCGCCTGGTTAAAGCCGAATAGGAACCCAGACTCGCCTCACTCCTTCCCCCCCACCTCATAATGCGCCAACCTCGCCTTAACAAACCCAATATGCTCGCGCAGTACATAAAACTGATCCGCAAACGCCAGCGGCATTTTCATATGATTCACGGAATCCTCGATCTGATCGAGCCGCGCGAGCATTTCGGCGCGCGCTTCATCGCTCACAGCGCCCTCAAACATACTGCGCTCCAGTGATATCAAAGCACCATACCAGCGATAAAGCCGTGATTTAATACGCCAGCTATACAGCGCCGGCACAATGCGCATGCCGGGAATCAGCAGTACTAACAAGGGCACCACGATCACCAGCAAACGATCGGCCAGACTGGCTAGCCAAAACGGCAATGTGCGATATAAAAAACTCTTGCCTGAGCTGTAATAACGCTCCGCATCATCGCTGATACGGAATTCATGGTGTAGCGGCGCGGGAAATTCGCCGGTACGCTGCAATACCGAGGCCCCACCGTTAACCTGCCGCGCCGCATCGATCAATAGATCGGACAGAGCCGGGTGCAGATCATCACGTGCAACCAGCTCGGCCATCGGCGCCAACAAATGCAGATCAGCCGACGGAATATTGTTGCGAAAATCGAGCACGCCCATCGGCAGCACCACCTCATTCAAATACGGGTAGCGGCGCGAATAAGCGAGTGCTTGCGTGAAATCCATCGCATGGATGCCCGGTGTGCGCGCCAGGCGGAACATAGTGGGCGGCGTCGCCGAGTCGCCCATCAGGAAAATTGCGTCGACCTGCCCATCGCTTAGCGCCTTAGCCGCATCGTCGCCACCGATATCGAGCATTTGCGTACTGGCGTCGGCCTCAATTCCGCTGGCTTTCAGCAGGGTCACCGCCAATAAGCGCGTACCGCTACCGGCCGGCCCGACAGCAATGCGCTTACCTTTTAATGCCGAGAGCTGCTCTATCGGGTTCGCGCTTTTGCAAAACACCACCAGCGGAACGTAAGCGACGCTGCCCAGCGAAACCAGATGCGTGATATCGATGCCTTCCGAGACCCCGCCCTGTACAAAACCGACGTCGACACGCATCGCCGGGTTGCTCAGTTTTCTGAGGTTGTCGAGCGACCCGTCCGACTCGACGAGCTCCATCTTGACGCCGTTCTGCGCGAGGATTTCGCGGTATTTCTCGGCTGTATTCCAGAATTGACTGCCACGCGGGCCGGCGCTAAATGTAATGCTGTCGGGCGGCGCGGGATGCACCAGCCAGATCGCCAGCCCGACCACAATCCCTGCCAGCAGAACCATCGGGCCAACGCTAATCACTAGGTCGTGCCATGAGATTGAAACAAAACGCGCCCGGAAGCGGCGGTGTACGGGCTTGTGCGGCGGGTTGGGAGACTTGTCGGTCACTTCGGGGTTTTATCCTTGGCAGAATCCGCAGGGGCGGGTCTTGCCGTTCAAGTTCTAGGTAGGTTCAATCTGGATGAACATAGCAAAGTAATGCACACCATGCCAGCATGATCGGCGGCGCATTTTTGAGGTCCAGATTGCATTCCTTGTGCAGAAGACAAAATTCTACTATATTAAACATATGACTTCTATAGTAGACAATATCAGCGCCCAGATTGCGCGTCGTATTCGGCTTGAGCGAGATGCGCGCGGCTGGTCCATGGCGTACCTGGCTCAGCGTTCAGGCGTCTCCAAAGCGACGATTAGCAAAATCGAGCGCGAGGATATGAGTCCCACCGCCATGATTCTGGTGCGGCTAGCCGGCGCCTTCGACCTGACCTTAGCGGGCCTTTTGCTCAGAGCCGAGGGCCGTGGCGAGCAGGAAAGGCCGTCGCGCGCCGCCGACCAGCCGGTGTGGCGCGATCCAGCCACAGGCTATCTGCGTCGGCAGGTGTTCAGTCGACCGGACCATCCCTTGGAGGTCGTTCAAGTCGAGCTGCCGGCGGGCCAGCGGGTGATGCTTCCGGCTTCGTCGTACGCGCATATCCGTCAAATCGTCTGGGTGCAGGTGGGCGATCTTGTCATCCTGGAAGGTGACGAGCGACATGCGTTAGGCGCGGGCGACTGCCTCGGCTTCGGCCCGCCATCCGAAGTGACACTGGCTAACGAAACTACCGCACCCTGCATTTATGTCGTCGCACTTGCCCGGAGTTAGGGTCTATGTCCGCACTCGAAATCAAAGCCTTGAACGCTTCGCCCCAAATCAAGGCCATGCTGAGCGAAATTCTGATGGAGGTCGTCGCCAACGGCGGGTCGGTTAGTTTTATGCACCCGCTGCAGCCTGCAGCGGCGCAAGCCTTCTGGGATAAAGCACTCGCGGCAGCTACCCGTAATGAACGCATTGTTCTTGGCGCTTGGGATGGCGATGTCCTGGCCGGCACAGTCACATTGCTGCTCGATTGCCCGCCTAACCAAGCACACAGGGCCGAAATCGCCAAACTGATGACACGTTTAAGCCACCGTGGCCGCGGCGTGGCAACGGCCTTGATGCGGGCAGCCGAAGATCTGGCCGTGCAGCAGGAACGCACGCTTCTGGTACTCGATACCGCAACTGAGGGCGGGGCGTCGGGGTTGTATGAGGGATTGGGATTTACACTTGCCGGGACGATACCGGACTATGCTTTGAAGCCGCATGGGGGGCTGACTGGCACGATGATTTATTGGAAGCGGGTTGGGGAAAAAACTAGCTGACTTTGGTCACCTTAGCTTGGGTCTTTCCCCTAGATTTCTTACCATGTCACGCCCCCATCGCCGGATCGCTAACACTATCCTCACCCGTCTCTAGCCGGCCGGCAAAGCGCCGCATAAAGCCATCGGCAGTACTCACTGAAAAATCATACCAACCGCCGGCTGCTGACAGATTCCAATGCGGCTCAACACCGGCTTGCGCATCGACCACATGATGCCACGGTCCCCCCTTGAAATAAGCATGAGCCGTCACTTCGAATGTCACGGCCGCGTTGCCACTATTGCTCAACTTCAGATACAGCGAATTCTGCGCCACATCGTAGCGCGCGACGACCTCGACGTTATTCGCACCGTTCGCCACGACAGCAGCATTGCCCTGGAAAGCCCGGTGAAATCCGTTCGGTCCTAACACCCATAGATCATAATTGCCCGCATCGTGCCGCGCGTCCCAGCGATCGGCCAGTTGCTTACCCGCTTCGACTGTATAGCGACGCGGGATGCGATCCAGATGCAAGCGGTCGTAGACATGAAATACCGCACCGCAGTCGCCGCTGTTGATCAAACTCAAGTTCAGCGAACCGTCGGCGATCTCGGCATGCACCTGTAATTCATAAGGCAGGGCCCGCGAGGGCCGGCTTAGGCGAGCTTGCCGGGCACCCAATTCCGTCTCAAACGGCACCGGCACGGCGATTTTCGCGACCTCATGTTGTCGAGCGCTCAGTGCGTCGGCGCCGGCCCTGTTTTGCTTGGGCAAACGCGGCCGACGCACGCGATTCGGGTTCTTGAAGTTGAAGGCTGAGGTCAGGTCCCCAAATACCGCACGCCGCCAGGCGCTGATATTGCTTTCGATCACGCCGAAGCGCTGCTCCAAAAAGCGCAGCACCGAGGTGTGATCGAATACCTGCGAGTTGACCCAACCGCCGCAGCTCCAAGGCGAAATCACGAACATCGGGACGCGCGGCCCGGCGCCAAAGGGCAGGCCGTCGGGGCGTTCTTGCGCGGCATTGCCGGGCGGCGTCGGGAAGTTGAAATATTCGTCACGGGTCTCGACGGTCGACTTGCCGGCCAGGCTGCCATCGGGATTTTTACTCGGCGCGACGGGTGGAGGCAGATGATCAAAGAAGCAATCGTTCTCGTCATAATTGACGATCAAGACCGTTTTACTCCACACCTCGGGGTCGGCCGTCAGGGCGTCGAGCAGTTGCTGGATATACCAGGCGCCCTGCCCCGGTGTCGAGACTTCCGGGTGTTCGCAATAGGCTTGCGGCGAGATGATCCAACTGACCTGCGGCAGTTGACCGGCGCCAATATCGTCTTTCAGCGCTTGCAGGAAGCCACCATCCGGCATGGTATTGCCGATGGCCTTGTAGAGCGGCGAAACGGCCTCCAATTCCGAGCTATAGGGCAAGAGCGGCGAGCCCGGCAGCTTTTCATTCAAGGCGCGATAGCGTTTGAAACCGGCCAAGGGATTGTCGGTATAGTTGTCGGGCTGATTCTGATAGACCTTCCAACTGACCCCCGCTGCTTGCAGCCGTTCCGGATAAGTGCTCCAGGTCAGGCCCGTGACCGATGGAGCAAGGTTGTCCCACTTATCGTTATTGATGACCGAAACACCTGCCGGGCCTGGCCCGTTGCTGCCGGTCCACATAAACATCCGGTTGGTATTGGTGCCGCCCTGCAATGAGCAATAGTAGGCATCGCACACGGTAAACGCGTTCGCCAGCGCAAAATGGAAGGGCAAATCATTGTGGTTAAGGTACCCCATCGACACATCGCCCTTGTATTGCGGCCAATGTGTCATGCGGCCGTGGTCCCAGGCAGCATGGGCGTCGTTCCAGGTGTGCGCGCCACCCGCCAGCAGAGCGTTGCCTTGTCGGTAATCCAGATAGTAGGGCGCCACGGCCCGCTTACCGTCGTTTTGCAACCAAACCGGCGCGCCGCCCGCTTGCGGTATCGTGAATCGATCGGCGAAGCCGCGCACGCCGGGCAAGGTACCGAGGTAATGGTCGAACGAGCGGTTTTCCTGCATCAGGATCACCACATGCTGTACATCGTCGATTGTGCCGCTAGCTTGATGGGCCGGAATCGCCAAGGCGCGCCGGATAGCCTCGGGAAAAGCGCTCAATGCAGTGCCGGCCGCCGCCGCAAGCAGGAAATTACGCCGTTTGTTTGGATTCGCCATAGCGGCAAGTTTAACGCGATTTCCGGCTGACCTTCTATGGCACTGCACCAGCGTCGATTGGTCCCGCCAAGATAATTCCTCGCTCAATGCCTCCAGGGTAATTTCCTTCAATACTTGCGGGCGACCGTCCTCTATCGTCAGGTCTTGTCATTTCCAAATCAAGGTCTGAGATGAGCGTCTTTCTTTCCATGTCCGCCTTTGCGCTGGCGGCTTCGATTTCCCCCGGCCCGGTCAATCTCGTTGCGCTAAGCGCGGGAGCCCGGCATGGTCTGAGGGTCAGCTTGCGGCATGTGACGGGGGCAACCGTGGGTTTTACCTTGCTGCTGGCACTGACCGGCTTGGGTTTGCACACCTTATTGCGTCACTGCCCTCATTTGACGCAGGCAATTCAATGGGCCGGTGTCGCCTTTCTGCTTTATATGGCCTACAAGCTGGCTGTCGATGACGGCCGACTGGGCGAGAGACAGCCCGCTCAAGGACCCTCGTTGCTCTACGGCGCAGCCATGCAATGGTTGAACCCAAAAGCATGGCTGGCCTCGTTCGCCGGTATGGGGGTTTATGCGACCGACGGCGCGAGCGCGTTGGTCTGGCAATTCACGACAATCTATTGTGTGATTTGCTATGGCTCGATTGCCTGCTGGGCTTATGCCGGCACTTACTTGCAGCACTACTTGCGCGAGCCCAAGCATATACGGCTATTCAACCGTCTGATGGCGTTTCTATTGCTCATCAGCGCCCTCTGTTTGCTGCTTAAGACTCAGGCGCGATATTGACCCGGCGTTGCCGCCGACAGACGTTTAAATTCACGCTGAAAATGGGCTTGATCGCTAAACCCGGCCTCCAACGCGACATCGGCAATTGCATGCCCTTGCCTAAGCCGGGCTCGGCCATATTGAATGCGGCGATTGACCAGGTAAGCGTGAGGAGTCATGCCGAAATGCTGCTTGAATGCGCGAATTAGATAAGATGCCGAAAGATCGGCCGCCACGCAGATGTCATCAAGTTTCAACGATTGCGTGCAGTTATCGCTGATAAACTCGGCGGCACGTATCAGCTTGCTGTTCGCATCGCTTGTCGCTGCAGGCGTCGGGGTCAAGCTGCTGTGCATCATCGAAAAAAAACTGATGGCCGCGCTGTGCTTGTGCAGTTGTTCGGCATGCCGATCGAGCAAAAGCGTGTAAAAGCGGTTTAGCCCCGCGTAGAGTATGGGATCCGTCGTCAAGGTAGTTGAATACGCCCTGAGACCCTGGTTGGGACTGAAACCCAATTCATGCTGAAGCGCAGTCAGCCAAGCTACGTCCACATACAGCATGCGATATGACCAAGACTGATTGTCGCAAGGATTGCAGGCGTGCACCTCTTCCGGATTGACGACCACAACGGCGCCGGCGCCGACTTGTTCCCGCGCCCGACCGTTCAGATATAGACTGCGCCCACCCGTGACTGCGCCGATTGAGAACGTTTCATGTGTATGTTTGGCGTAGCAGAAGTGGCGGCCATCCTCGACCGAACGCGCCTCGACAAACGGCAGCGTTGGATCGCGCCAGAACTGCGGCACTAGCGCATCCGCCGGACGGGAAAGCATGCCTTTCATGCTTCGCCAACCTACTCTGTCGCCTTATGCACGGTATCTTTGCCGGCATCCACCGCGTTCTTGCTGGCGTGCCCGACATCGCGCGCGGCACTTGCTACGCCATGACCCACCGCCTTCGCCGCACTTGCCGTACCATGGCCGACTGCCTTGGCCACATGGACCGTGCCATGGCCCACATCGCGCGCAACCTCGCCGGTTTTCTTGACGACGTGCACGGTGGCGTCCTTGACGTCATGCGCGGCTTGCGAGGCGTCAGCGCCGACATCGGTATCGGCATTCGCGATCGGGCTCAGCGCCAGAAAGGAAAGTGCCAAGAGTATAAATTTAAGGCTTTGCATCCAATGCTCCTTTAAAAACGGCTTAGAAATCGCGTGCCGTCAAATGTACTGAACGTGCGCCATTATTGGTCAATTGCTCTTCGGTAACCGCTTGAATTCGTTGACGTCCGGTTTCGAATGCCCGTTTGACGTCGGCGCCGGTATCCGACACGGCGTCGAAGTGCTTGACCAGCGCCTCGAAGGTAATGCTGTTCAAGAAGCGCCGGCCATCGACCACCACCGGGAAACTAATAATATTCACGACGGTATGGCCTTCAAGCGAAGTGGCCGCGTCAGTCGGCACTTTCGGGAATTCAATTTTCATCATTACATCAATCCTCTTTGATAAATCATAGCCCGACTCGAGCCCGTCCAACCGTTCTCCGGCGACAGGTCCACTAAAATGGCACAAGCCCTTGCGGCAACGCACGCAAAGGCGTAAAAGCCGAGTTAATGAGATAGCCGTCAGGCCGCAGAGTTCCAGCTATTTGCCCGCGAACGTTATATAAGCCCTAGGCGCGGCTGCAATCAGCCACCGCGCGGTACCGGGCAACACGGTGTGCCGGGTTCCAAGCCTGCCCCACTCAAGCCCGGCTAGGAATATCGAGACCTTTCACCACCGCCGGGCGCGCCAGAAAGGCGGCGAGTGCCCGCGTGACATGCGGGAAATCGGCGATACCCACCAGATCGCCCGCCTCGTAGAAACCGATCAAGTTGCGCACCCAGGGAAAGGTCGCCATATCGGCAATGGTATAGGCGTCGCCCATGATCCAATTGCGCCCGTCAAGCCGTTGATTCAACACGCCAAGCAGGCGTTTCGATTCCACCACGTAGCGGTCGAGCGGACGTTTGTCTTCGTAATCCTTGCCTGCAAATTTATTGAAAAACCCGAGCTGGCCGAACATCGGGCCAATGCCCCCCATCTGGAACATCAGCCATTGCAGCGTCTCATAGCGGCCGGCGGTGTCCTGAGGAATGAATTGTCCGCTCTTACTCGCGAGATAAAGCAAGATCGCACCCGATTCGAACAAAGCGAATGGCTTGCCGTCCGGACCGTTGGGGTCAAGGATGGCCGGGATTTTATTGTTGGGGTTGATCGATAAAAATTCCGGCGAAAGCTGGTCGTGGGTGTCGAAACGCACCAGATGAGGCTCGTAAGGCAGCCCCGTCTCTTCAAGCATGATCGAGATTTTGACGCCGTTGGGGGTCGGTAGCGAGTAAAGCTGGATACGATCGGGCTGCAATGGCGGCCATTTTTTGGTGATGGGGAAAGCGGAAAGATCGGTCATCGAGAACCCTTTAGGCAAGAACGATTTCGGTAGAACATCTCTGAGGCAATCATAGTCGGCACGTACCTGGAGTCATGCCGGAACGCCGGACTCCAGATGAGGACGTCGCCTTGAAATATACCTCAAGCGGGCGTCGCCCGTGGAGCTTGCGCCAAAGGCGGGATCGCAACGCGCAAGCGCGAGCGGACGCGCGCTATCTTGACGTCATGGTTCATCTGAATAGACAGAGCGAGGTGGTCCAAGGTAAGACCATCCATGCGGCGGTGACACGCTTATCCCAAAAACGTGTAAAACTAACGTTTTTTCGAGCGGCGCATCTGAATTGCGGGCGCGCTCTTTGTATCCGACAGAAAGGCTAGCCATGCACTACACCAACCTAGGCCAGACGGGCCTAAACGTTTCACGTCTTTGCCTGGGTACCATGACCTTCGGCCTGCAGACCGAGCAAGACGTGTCATTCCAAATCATCGATAAAGCCGCTGAAGCCGGTGTGAATTTTATCGATACGGCCGATGTTTATCCGCTGGGGGGAGACCTGACGACGGTCGGGCGCACTGAAGAAATCGTCGGCGCCTGGCTTAAAGGCCGGCGCAGTCAATTTATCCTCGCCACCAAAGCCGTCGGTAAAATGGGGCCTAATTCCTGGGACCAAGGCGCTTCGCGCAAACATCTTCTCGATGCCATCGATGCATCGCTGACGCGCCTGGACACTGACTACGTCGATCTTTACCAACTCCACTCCGACGATCCGACCACACCGCTCGATGAAACCCTGGAAGCGCTGGATGTGATCGTGCGCTCGGGCCGGGCTCGTTATATCGGCGTATCGAATTTCCTCGCCTATCGGCTGGCAAGAGCACTGGGGCGCGCCGATGTCGCCCATCTAACCCGCTTCGTCTCGATACAACCGCGTTACAGCCTGCTGTTTCGTCAGATCGAACGCGAGTTGCTGCCGCTGGCCGCTGAAGAAAAGCTTGGCGTGATTTCGTATAACCCCTTGGCCGGGGGTTTGCTGACGGGTAAGCACAAACGCGATGCAGCGCCAGCCGAGGGCCGGTTCACGCTGGGCAGTTCAGGCAGCATGTATCAGAGCCGTTATTGGCACGAGCGTGAATTCAACACCATTGAAGCCTTGCATGGCGCGGTACGCGATGCCGGTCTGTCGCTGACCACGGCCTCGGTTGCCTGGGTGCTGGCGAACCCGGTCATCACATCGGCAATTCTCGGCGCGAGCAAGCCCGAGCAATTAACCGATACGCTGGCGGCGGCCGACCTGCAACTCGATGCCGGACTTAAAGCGAAGCTCGACGAGCTCAGCGCCGAATACCGCATGGGCGATGCCGCGCGCTAGTGTCGCGTTGTTAGCATTGACTTCGATAAACGACGGCAGTGCACGAAGGCGGTTGATATACGGTGACAAGTGGCGCCACTCGGTCGCTGGTCGCGGCATAGGGCGCGACCAGCGCATCAGCATCATCCCACCACCAAACGGTCCGACTTAAGTCTGTTTCTTCATCGCCCCATTCGCCGCCAACTTTCGATACAGCGTGTTACGCGAGACGCCCAAAGCGCGTGCCGCCGCCGAGATATTGCCGCCATGCGTGACCAGCGCCGCGGTAACAGCCGACAACGCCAGATCCTGCAAACGTAGGCTATCTGGCGGCGGTATGGCGACAGTCGAGTGCATCGCTATGGCGTCGCCGTCAATCAACTCATCCAGAAAATCACGAGGCAGATGATTCGCGCAAATCGATGACTCACCGTCGTCCAGCATGGCGCATGCGGTTCGCAATACATTACACAGTTGCCGGAAATTGCCCGGCCATGAATAGCGCGCAAACATGGCCAGCACCTCGCGCGCCACCGTCACCGGACGCCCGGCGTAAGCTTCTGTTTGCAGTATTTTGTCGACCGTGCCGGCAAGATCGGTGCGTTCGCGCAGCGGTGGCAAAGTCACCAGCAAACCATTGATGCGATAATAAAGATCGTCACGAAACTCGCCGCGCGCGACCATCTCGCGCACATTGCGATTACTCGCGCAAATCAGGGCGAAATCGATCGGCACGGCTTTCGTGGAGCCCAGCGGCGTCACCGTGCGATCCTGTAAAACACGCAATAGCCGGCTTTGCAGGGCAATCGGCATATCGCCGATTTCATCGAGGAACAAGGTTCCGCCATCAGATTGAATCAGCTTACCGACGCTGCCCCCTTTGGCCGCGCCGGTGAACGCCCCCGGCGCATAGCCGAATAACTCGGCTTCAATTAATGTACCTGGAATCGAAGCGCAATTGACCGCCACGAACGCATGGCGGCCGCGCGGCGAATCGCTGTGGATCGCGCTGGCCAGCACCTCTTTGCCCGTGCCCGTTTCGCCGCCGATCAGGATCGGGATCGGTCGGCCCATCACTTTGCGCACGCGTGAGATCAGCTCTGCGACCTGAGCGTCTCCGGTGTCCAAATAACGCAAACTCGATAGTTTGAGCTTGGGTTCCAATACGGGGCCAGCCACGCCGATAGCATCGAGCGCAACCGCATTCGAACGCCGGAATTTGACCTTGGCCAACACCTTGACGCCGCTGTGCAAGCACAGTGCAAACGTCTGATGGCTGACGCCCCCGCGACGCATGCTGTCCAGCAGCTCACCGCTGGATAGATTGAATAGCGAAGACAAGGTATGCGCATATAAGGCTGACAGCGGCATGCCAAGCTGGAACTGTGCGCAACGATTGGCGGAGAGAAATCGACCATCCGCGTCGAATGCGGCGATACCCTCCATCAATGTGCCAATAAATTCGGAGCGACAGTGAAAATGGATGCGCAGCGCTTCGGTGAAGGTACTGCTGAATAAATTATTTTCGATCAGTTGCCCCGACATTTTTGCCAACGCCATGGTGTGCTGGTGATGGTTGCGGCAGTCACCGGTCACGTCGAGCACGCCCATCACACTGCCGAAAGGGTTAAATATCGGCACGCTCGAACAGGCCAGAAACTGATTGGCGCGCAGGTAGTGCTGATTGCCACGCACGGTGGTCGCCTCGCATTCGGCGATAGCCGTGCCAATCGCATTTGTGCCCTGCCGTTGTTCACTCCAGAGCGCTCCGGCGCGCAAGGCGACTTTGTCGGCGCGCTGGAGAAAATCGTCATCGCCGAGCGCGTGCAAGATCAGCCCATCGGCGTCCGTCAAGATGATCATGCTGTGGGTGTTGACGATCTGCTCGTAGAGGGTTTCCATCACCGGTAGCGCATGACTGCACAGCATGCGATTCTGATCGAGCTTGAGGGCAAGATCCGACGCGCGCAATACGCTGTAATCGGGTTGGCTGGAGACACTCAAACCGAACGTCTCGGAACGCTCGTGGGATGTTTTGATCACCCGTTGACAGTCCTTTGCCATGCTCATATTGGCGGCGGACTTAAGTAGCTTGCCTGACCGTGGCGCGGCATCATTTTCCATCGCTTCCCCCGTAATCGGTCTGTCACGGGAAAGGCCCGAACGTTGCCCTCCTGCTACTGGACTGAAGGAACAATGTAGCACCCACAATACCGACCGTTCATTCTCGTCGCGATTTCAGACTTTTTCACCCCTCTTATGCAGCTCGAAACCGAACCTGATGCCGCTCGCTACGCGCGCCCTCGCCCCCTACGAGCCACGACGCGCCGTAACACAATGCCCTACGGTCAGAAGAGGCCCAGCGGTTTGTGTTTATAGCTCACCAGAAGATGCTTGGCCTGTTGGTAATCGAGTATCATTTTGTGATTCTCACGGCCGACACCTGACTGCATATAGCCGCCAAACGCCGCGTGCGCCGGATAAGCGTGATAACAATTGACCCACACACGTCCCGCCTGAATCTGCCGCCCGAAACGGTAGGCGCGCGTGCCGTCCCGCGTCCACACGCCGGCACCCAGGCCATACAGCGTATCGTTGGCGATTTGCAGCGCTTCGTCTTCGTCCTTGAAGGTCGTCACCGACAATACCGGCCCAAAGATCTCCTCCTGGAAGATACGCATTGTATTGTTACCGCGAAACACCGTGGGTTGCATGTAATACCCGCTCTTCAATACGCCACCCAGCACATTTCGCTCACCGCCGATCAGACATTGCGCACCCTCCTGCTTGCCCAGCTCGACATACGCAAGAATTTTATCCAGTTGTTCCTGCGACACCTGTGCGCCTATCATGGTTCGCGTGTCCAGCGGATGCCCTTGCTTGATGGCAGCCACCCGCTTGAGCGCGTGCTCGATAAAACGGTCGTAGATTTTTTCCTCGATCAACACGCGGGATGGACAGGTACCGACCTCACCCTGATTTAAGGCAAACATCGCGAAACCTTCAAGCGCCTTATCGAAGTAAGCGTCATCGCGATCCATCACATCGGCAAAAAAGATATTCGGACTTTTCCCGCCGCCGTCTACTGTCGTAGGAATCAGGTTCGGCGTGGTGTACCGCTGGATCAGCCTGCCGGCGCTGGTTTCCCCCGTGAACGCGAGCTTCGCGATACGTTTACTGGAAGCCAGCGGCTTACCGGCTTCCAGGCTGAAACCATTGACCACATTCAATACGCCGGGTGGTAATAGATCCTCGATTAAATCGATTAGCACCAGCAACGATGCCGGCGTTTGCTCCGCCGGTTTCAGCACCACACAATTACCTGCGGCCAGCGCCGGCGCAAGCTTCCAGGTCGCCATCAATATCGGAAAATTCCAGGGAACAATCTGGCCGACCACGCCCAGCGGCTCATAGAAATGATAGGCAATCGTATCTTCATCGATTTCCGAAATCGAACCTTCTTGAGCACGGATGCACGCCGCGAAATAACGAAAGTGGTCGATGGCCAGCGGAATATCCGCCGCCATGGTTTCGCGCAGCGGCTTGCCGTTGTCTATCGTTTCAGCAATAGCCAGCCGCGGCAAATTGGCCGACATCCGATCGGCGATTTTATTCAGGAGATTGGCGCGCTCAGCGGGGGGTGTCTTGCGCCAAGCCGTCTTGGCGCAATGCGCGGCGTCGAGCGCTAATTCGACATCCGCTTTGCGCGATCGCGGGATGGACGTAAACGGTTTGCCGTCAATCGGAGAAATATTGTCAAAGTATTCGCCACCCGTTGGCGCAAGCCATTGTCCATCGATGAAATTGCCATATTGCCGCTTATACGTGAACTCGGCTTTCAAAAACTGCATCTCTGCATGATCCATGTGTGGACTCCTCGCATGTCGTTTGTAGTATCCGGCACGGGCGCAAACCGCCCACCGGCACTGGAAATATGCGAGATACGTGCCAGCACTACGTCTAAATGCGATTGTGCAAGCCGGACAAGACGCTCGCTTCAAGTCCTCGGTTCCAACTGGTCGTATTACGCTGAGGCAGCTGTATCGATTTGATACACCAGATAGGACGATGCGACGAAACGTGACAGGCCACTTTCAACCATGGCCGGGCGATGAATATTCAAGCTCTGTTCCCGCCCGGCTTCAAGAAAGCCAAGCCTATTCACCTAGCTCATGCGCGCAGCATAAAATTAAACGGCGCGACGGCGTATTTCGTCACCGACGATTTTGACGAAGGGCCGATGTTCGTGGTCACCGACTGTATGCCGCGAAAGTTGAAAATGGGCAGTATTATGTTGCTATGAAATTTAATTCCGCGGCATTATCGCCAAAATCCGAAACATCGCAGCACATGCGCATACTCATGCTGGCGGCGGGCCTATCGCTTGGAAGTGCCATTGCTCTAGGTCTGGCGCGTTTCTCGTATGCCCTGCTGCTGCCCGCGATGAAAAGCGATCTTGGCTGGAGCTTTGCACAGGCCGGCGCGATGAACACGGCCAACGCTCTTGGCTATCTGCTGGGTGCGCTGGCGTTCCCGCGCCTGTCCCGGCACGGCTCGGTGGGCACCTTGTTTATTGCCGGTTGTGTTGGAACTACGTTGTTGATGGCGCTTAGCGGCCTGCTGTCCGATACGCACGCGCTGCTCTTGCTGCGCGTCATAACCGGCGCAAGCAGTGCTTCCATTTTTATCGCTGGCGGCGTGCTGGCCGCCCGTCTCGCCTCGGCTTCGCCACGCGACACCGGCCTGGTATTGGGCTTGTACTACGGCGGTACGGGCTGGGGTATTATTGCCTCCGCGATACTGGTACCGTTGACCATCGTCAAAGCCACACATGGCTGGCAGTTCGCGTGGTTTGCGCTGGCCCTGGCCTGTGCTGCATTTTCGATCGTCGCTATCGTTGCCGCGCGACGGATAGACTCGGAACATGCAATGCCGATACCCGGCGCAAATGACGCCAGGTTTGCCAACTCCTCACTAAGATGGCCGAGCTTCAGTCTGGCATTGGCCGGCTATTCGCTTTTCGGTATCGGCTATATCGGGTACATGACCTTTATCGTGGCGCTGTTGCGCAATGCCGGGATGAGTGGCGCCGTAGTGATCGGTTTCTATATTCTGCTTGGCACCGGAACGATTGTTTCGGCGCGACTCTGGTCTGGGCTACTGAACCGCATGCGCGGTGGCCAGGCACTGGCGGTGCTGAACGCATTGCTCGCGCTGGCGACCCTGACGCCCGCCTTGCAGGCGCATCCGCTGCTGGCGTTTGCTTCCGGCTGGTTGTTCGGGGCGACCTTCCTGTCGGCAGTGGCGTCGACCACCGCCTTTGTGCGGCACAACCTGCCATCAAACCAGTGGGCTAAGGGCATCAGTCTATTTACGATTGTGTTTGCCTTCGGCCAGATTGTAGGCCCGGTGTGTATCGGCTGGGTTTCGGACCATGCCGGCCTCGCGCGCGGACTCGTTTACTCGGCGATACTGCTGGCTGCGGGGGCCGCCCTGGCGGCATTTCAAAAGCCCTTGATAGCACAAACGTAATCACCCAATTTTACGCAACGGGCCTCGCAAGGTCACCGCACCGGCGACCCCCAACCCGGCCATGCAGATCGAAAGCGCAACGATCACACAACCGATCCCCTGCCGGTCTGCGCATAGCGCGACCACCACGCCCGCGATGGGCTGGGTCATATTATTGAAAAAAATCATCAGCCCCGTGGTTTTGCCGTAATCCCTGCTGGGGATAATCTGTTGCCGTGCGCTTCGAATGTAGACATTGAACATTTTGTCGAAGCCCACGATTAACAAAAATCCGATAGCGTAAACCCAAAGCGCCGAACTCAAACCGCTGATCAGTCCACCCGCACATATCGCCGAAAAAGAAACCACGCCCAGCGCTTTTCTCGATAGGGGGAGATGAGCGACACCAAGCAGAATAATGATGGTAGCGACGGCTCCGGCCGTTTGTAGCCAAGCGTAGTACTGACCTGTTTGGTGATACAGCCCGGTCACCATGGCAGCCGAGGTGGCCAGCGTGACGCCGATAAGCAGGTTTTCCCCGGCGGCCAGAGCAATCAGTTTTTTTAAGCCGGGTAGATATAACACCTGAGTCAACGCCGTCCGTAACGGCCAGGTCCAATGGCCGGGAGCCGGCTCTGGATCGATTAAGCGGATCTGACCATTGCGCTGCCACAGCGCCATGGCCATATCCGCAGCAATAAACAAAATTGCAGTCGCCATGACCACGAATTGCCAGCGCCACCAGGTCAGCAACAGCGCCGCCAGCATCGGTCCCAAGACCATCCCCAGTTGATCCGCAAGCTGGGAATAAGACAGAACTTTCTCAAATTTGTGCTGTTTGAATAACTGCGGCAACAACACTTCCCGAGCCACCACACCCTGGCTGGTCATCACACCGCAGCAGGCCGATAGAACAACTAACCAGCCGATACCGCCAAACAGAGCGTAGGCAGCGACCCCGCCGAGACAAGCCAGGGCGCGATACAACTGACTGATCCGCATTAATTTCAGCGGCGATGTCCTGTCGCACAGTGCACCCAGGATGGGGAAAAATAGATACCGCGGAAGCGTTTCAGCACTAAAGGCTAGTCCAGACCAAGCCACCTTCCGAGTGGTTTGATAAATCACCAAGGGGACCAAAAACAATAGAATCTGATCCGCCAACCTTGCGAGAAAAAGGGAAGTAAAGAATGGTGGAGACTGAGCGCGCACTGAACCTTAGCATAAATGTAGTATTTCTACAATCTACAAGAGGGCACTTTCTGCGTCAAGCTACTCTATTTGTTTAATTGACATATTGAGTGAAGTTACAACTTAAAAGCAGGAGCCTTACCAAATAAAGTGGTGTAGTTTTTCTACATATTGGTCGAAGTAGGCAAGCGCAACAACTCGTCCCTTCATACTGTTGCACATCTAGCGTCCAGCGCATCGGCTTGCTAAAGCGCTTTCCTGGATGGCGGAGGCTGGAGCCTATATTTCTTCAGTATCGCCTATTCGCGGTCTATGCCTTCGGTACCGCCGCCTACCAGCGCAAGCAGCGCGGCCCAAGCAAGGCTCCGGCCAACGCCGGTATCAACATGCCCAGCAGATACCAGATAGCCCAGAACGGCACACCCATCTCCGGACAGTGTAGACAATAGACGATCGTCGCCGTGGCGCCCGCCAACAATCCACCGGCCGCCCCGGCCAGCCTCAAGCGCGTCGGCGCCAAGCCCTTCATGGCCCAGAACACCATGATAAATGTGGGAATCGACAGCAGCGCAATATTGAACGGACAAACGCGCCAGGTCTGGCCCAATAACAAAGCGACACGCTGCGATGCCGGGGTCAGCAGCACCAGTGGCACCGCCGTGATCCAGATAATGCCGATTGGCGCCGCCATCGCCAGGCTTGCCCGACCAATCGCCACGCCCGGTCGCGACAAACGGGTGCATGCCCATAGCGACGCGGCGGCCAGGGCCAAAGGAAACGTCAGTTTGAACCAGAACAAGAATGTCGATGCGACCCGGCCAAGATCGGGGCGCACGCCGAAACGCGCCGTCATCAGCAGCAAAGCGCCCAGCGCACCTAGTAGTATGGCGCTGCTAAAACGCTTGCTCATTATCCTGCGGTCCAGCGGCGTTGCATCGCTGGCCAGTAGTGCAACCAAATCCTGTGTTTTCATAATACGTCTCGAATCTTCGCAGCCAGTGCTTTCAGGCCACGGTGCACGCCAACCTTGACGGCCGACTCGGACAGCCCTGTGAGCTGCGCCGTTTGGGTAACCGACAATCCTTGCAGCTTAACGTGCAGGATCGGCAGGCGTTGTTTATCGGGCAACTGCTCAAGCAGCTTGCCAATATCGCGCTTGGCATCCGCAGGCTCCGCATCGGAATGCGCAAAAATCTCCAGGTAATCGTCCAATGGCTCGTTCAGCGCCTCGTGACGCGCACGCGCCCGAAAGAAATCCATCAGTTTATAACGAGCAATCGCATGCAACCAGGCTGTCAAAGGCTGGTCCGAACGATAAGTGTGACGACCGTTATGCACCGCGAGCAAAGTCTCCTGGACGATATCTTCAATATGGTCTTGCAAATGGAACAGGCGTTTTCTCAAGAACCCACGCAGATGCCCGCTGAGTTTGTCCAAAAACTCGCGATAGCACGCCGCGTCGCCGTCAAGGCCTGCCAAAAAAAGGGTTTTCAACCGCTCCTCTACTGGCTGCACCGCTCCATCTCCTTTATTCGAGTTATTGGGCATGTTGGTTACAGCAGGCTCAAAAAAATTTTGGTAAGCCGAATTATATTCTTAAAAAATTTCAATCTGACTGTAACCGCGGCGGGCAACCCTGCGAATTAACTGTCAGATCGCCTGTGCAACACATCCCGGCACCGGCGATCGCCATACTCACTTCAATCTTAAATGGAATTGACATCATGAACACTCGCAACCTTGCTACCGCCGCTTTTACGCTTGCAGCTCTCGTGTCGGGCGCCGCAATGGCACAAACCAATGCCGCACCGGCCAAGACTACGGTCGAAAAATGCTATGGCGTGTCGCTCGCGGGCCAAAACGACTGCAAGGCCGGCGCAGGAACCACCTGTGCCGCCTCGCAGAAAACCGACTACGACGCCGCTCACTGGAAAAACGTTCCGGCCGGCACTTGCACCACAATCAAGACGCCGCATGGCATGGGTTCGTTGACACCGGCAGCTTCCTGATCGACGCGGCCGCTCGCTCATCATGACACAGGATCTCGGCGCAGGACTCGGTCTTCGACCCCAGCATTACGATGCTGCGCTCGAACACATCAAGCACGGCTTATGGTTTGAAGTGCACCCGGAGAACTACATGGTGGCGGGCGGCCCCAGGCTCGCTTGGCTTGAAGCAATACGCCAGCATTACCCTATCGCACTGCATGGCGTCTCGCTGTCGCTAGCCGCGGATACCGAGCCAGACCCAGCGCATCTGCGCAAACTGACAGACTTGATCGAACGTATCGAGCCAGTGCTGATTTCCGAGCACCTAGCTTGGTCTACGTGGCGTGGCGTGTACCACCCCGATCTTCTGCCGTTTCCACGAACGCATGCTGCACTGTTACGTATCGCCGACAATATTTCGCGCACCCAGGATACCCTGGGGCGGCGTATCGCAATTGAAAACCCAACCCATTATTTGCACCTCGAAGCACATGAATGGAGCGAAACCGACTTCCTGCGCGAACTCACGCAACGCACCGGCTGCGGCTTGCTGCTTGACGTGAATAATGTGTTTATCAGTGCCCGTAATTTGCAATTCAACGCCGCCGATTACCTAGACCAGATCCCGGCCGATGCCGTGATGGAAATTCATCTGGCCGGACATAGCCAAGACAGCGAACTTGGGGCGGCCCTGCTGATCGACTCGCACGACACACCGATCGCGGAGGATGTCTGGATGCTCTACGGCCACCTTATCGAGCGCATCGGCGCCAAACCGACACTGATCGAGCGCGACGATCACCTCCCTGAATTCGATGTTTTACTCGGCGAACGCGACCGCGCGCAATGCCAACTCATGCAACAGCAGGTGACCGTATGAAGCCCTCGCTCGCACAGTTTCAAGACAATTTTGTCGATGCGCTATGGCATACCGATGTAGAGCCGATGCCATTGACGGCACTGTCCTCGCACTTTTTCCCAGGACACGATAGTGTGGCACCTGAGCCTTCTGCGCAGGCCAAACTAAGCTCCCAGCCAGGCTTCAAAATCTATCGTAATACCGTGCTCAAAAGTTGTATCGATGCACTCATGGCCAATTATCCCAGTGTCTTGCGTCTGGTTGGCCCCGCTTGGTTTCATGCCGCGGCCGCCGTACATGCCCGCAAGGCACCGCCTATCGATGTCAGCATGCTGGTTTACGGGCAGCATTTCCCGGCCTTCCTCAAGCACTACGAGGGCGCCCGCGAATTGCCTTACCTCGCCGATGTGGCGCGCCTCGATCGAAGCTGGACGGAATGCCATGTGGCATCCGACGAACCTTTAATTAACTCCATCGATCTCTCACGCCTGAGCCCCATCGAACTTGGCAATACCGTACTACGCCCTCACCCCAGTGCACGCTGGATCTGGTTTCCGACCCAGCCTGCCTACACCATCTGGCGTAGCAATCGCGAACCCGCAGAGCTGGACGGGGAGCTTGCCTGGAGCGCCGAAGGCGCATTGCTCACGCGCCCCTACGGCAGCGTAATTTGGCAATCCGCAGGGCTGGGTCTGTGCACCTTTCTCCATGCCTGTGCCCGCGGCTGCACGTTGGCCCAAGCCGCCGAAGCCGCGATACAGGCCGATCCGACGCAGGACATTGCGCACTTGCTGTCCGAATTGATTACCGCAGGCGCACTGAGCCCTGCCACTCCAAACGACTACTCTTAACAGGAAGCCAACCATGGAACTCTCTCGCCCCACTATCCCGACCTCGCGCGGCAAGCTGCTGGCATATTGGAACGACCTGACCGAGATACTGTCTCGCCTCATCGGTCACTCGCTGTTGGCACTGGTCGCACGCTTCTCGATTGCGGCTATTTTCTTTATGTCCGGACGTACCAAAGTGAGCGGATTCCTGACGATCACCGACGGTACTTATGAACTATTTCGCGACGAATATAAGATCCCGTTGGTACCGCCCGATATCGCAGCGCATATGGCGGCCTATTCCGAGCACCTATTTTCCTTGTTGCTGGTGCTTGGCCTTTTTACCCGTTTTTCCGCATTGGCGTTGTTAGGCATGACCTTGGTCATCGAAGTTTTCGTCTACCCCGATGCCTGGCCGACGCATTTGTCCTGGGCGGGTCTGATGCTCTATATGCTGGGACGCGGTGGTGGCTTCTTTTCGCTGGACCACAAGCTCGGTATTAAATGATTCGGGCCTGCACCGCACACCTTCGAATTTGATCTCATTGATGGACTGGACCGACCTATGCTTACCAATATGAAAATCCGCACCGGGCTGCTGCTGGTATTGGGTCTGTTTTCCGCCGCGCTGTGGGCCGCCGTATGCATGGCCTGGCTCGATGCACGTCAGTCGGGAAAGGCCATGGATGAGGTGATCCGCCTGTCGGATCGGCAGATCGAGCCGCTGCACGATACCGAACGCCTGATGCTGACGGCGCTCGTGAATATGGATAACGCCTATATCAAGTTGCAGCACGGCGACCAGATCACAGCCAACGACTATACGCGCAAGGCTTCGGCGGCCTTGCTGCAGGCCAAGAACACGATCGACGCCTATCGCGCCGCGAGCGCGCTAATTGGCTCCGGCGACCCGCTCGCGGCTCACGTTCTTGATGCCTATGCAAACTACACCAACGTTCTAACGAGCCGTGAAGAAGCCTTGTACGACGTCTCTCTGGATGCCTATGTCGCCGCCACCGCCAATGCGGAACAAGCCGATACGACGTTCGAAGCGACATTACGCGACGTCATCCAACATGCCGAGCATATGCGCGACGATTTGCGCAACGCTTCAAGCCGGCGCTCGACCATGGCAGTTTATTTGGCCGGCGTTCTATTCGTGCTGTCGCTTGCGCTCACCGTGTTCTACTGGGTGCTATTCGATCGGGTTTTGCTACAACCGCTGCGCGCGGCGGGCCAGCATTTTGATCGAATCTCGGGCGGCGACTTGAGCACACCGATCAACGGTATCTCGAACAACGAAATCGGCGTGTTGCTGTCGGCTCTGCAGCGCATGCAGCACAGCTTGATGAAAACCGTGTCGGTGATTCGTCAAGGCACAAACGACGTACACGACAGCGCGCAGAATATTGCGCGAGGCAATATCGAGCTATCGAGCCGGACGGAACAACAGGCGGCAGCTCTGGAGGAAACCGCCGCCACCCTGGGGCAATTGAGCGCAGCAGTGAAACAAAACGCGGAAAATTCCCAACATACAACGCAGTTGGCGCGAGACGCCGCAAACAATGCGACGCAAGGCGGCGAGATTGTCTCGCGAATTGTCAATACGATTGGGCGAGTATCGGAAAGTGCCCACAAGATCACCGACATCGTCGGCGTCATCGATGGCATTGCTTTTCAGACCAATATTCTTGCGCTCAATGCCGCCGTCGAAGCGGCGCGAGCCGGTGTGCAAGGCAAGGGGTTTGCCGTGGTGGCAACGGAAGTGCGTTCTCTTGCGCTGCGTAGCGCACAAGCCGCCAAGGAGATCAAAATACTGATTGAAGATTCTGTGGCGCGGGTAAAACTGGGCTCGGAACAAGTGACCCACGCCGGCCAAACCATGCAACAGATAGTGGCATCGGTCAACGACGTGATGCACACCATGAACAAGGTTTCGATCGCCACCTCGGAGCAATCCGACGGCATCGAGCAGGTTAGCCTGGCGGTCATTCAGATGGACCAATCGACGCAACAAAACGGCCTGCTGGTCGAGCAAACCGCAAGCGCCGCCGAGGCATTGAGAACACAGGCCGATCGCTTGGTCGAGTCGGTCTCGCTGTTCCAGGTCGATGGCGAGCAACGGGGCGCAGCGCAAGCCGTGCGGCAATCCATACAAGCACGCCGTCAATCAGCCGATCGCGAGAGGTATTCCGTAGTGTCCTCGCATGGTCCGTCGGGGGCATCGACTGGATAGGGATGCGGCCACCTGAATTCAACATCAGCGTCCTTGCGCAGACTCGATGCCGCTCGCTCCATCACTACGGCTTCGCGCGTACCCTGGTCCATGCATCAAGCCGGCGGAAATCCGTCGTTCCGGTGAGAGTCTGCACCTGGCCATCCGGCGAGATAAGCAAAGTCAGCGGAAGCTCTCCGCCCCAGTGGCGGTCGATCGCGTAACGCTGGCCATCGTCGAACCCGTTCACGCTTAGCCACTGGTCGCTACCGGTCAATCCTGCGCGCCCGAGCACCGCCTCCACCACAGACGGTACGGCTTGCTCGACCTCGATAAAGGTGACGTCAACCTGAGGATGACCCCGCACGAAGCTGCCCCATGCCGGAAGCTCTTCCCGGCATGGATCACAGCTCATGCCCCATAGGTGGACGATCCAAGTGCCGGCCGCATGTGCTTTCTGCAAGACAAGCCAATCATCGGCACCGTACTCCTTTAGCCCCGAAGCGGCTGCTATCTGGCAGACAGACAGCCATATCAGTGCAGCCCCTATTCGGCAGAATTTCATCGCGGGTCCTTCAGTTCAATAAGTTGATATCCGTGCTCGCTGTTGAGCCAGGACAGAAAGACATGGTTCAGATAGCCGATCAGCAGTGGATGGTCCGAACTGCCCATCGAGCTGTCAATCACCGAAGTCGCGCTCCAATCGCGGCCATCATTTCGTGAAAGCTGCATCAACACATGCGAAGCATGGCCATCGAACTCCTTCCAGACTCGCCACACTGCGTCTCCGTGGGCCAATACGAAGGGGCGCGAAGCCATGCTGTCAGGATCGCCCAGGCGCTGCGGATCGCCGAAGCTCAATCCGCCGTCGGTCGATCTCGCATAGAACAATCCCTGCCGTGCCTTGCCTTGGGTGTACCAAACGGTGTGTATCGTGCCGCTTCCGGAGACCGCAATCGACGGTCCCTGATGCGGACAGGAGTTGGTTACCCAGTCATCGACCGAGATTCGGCGCGGCTTGTCCGGAAGTCCCGAAGGGAGAAAGCGAAGGATGACGTGGTCACGCACTTCTCCCGGGAAAATCGTTCGAAATGCCAGGATCGGCGCTGCGTCGCCCGCGTTAGTCACGCCAATGCGGCAGCATTCGCAACTCGAGTCCGCCGCGATGGCCGAGGTCGAGAATGTTCCTCCTCCATCGGTGGACCAGGCATACGCGATGGAGGCGCCCGGAAGCTGCTGCGGACCGCTTAGACGCTTGTCCTGCCAAGCCATCAGAATCTTGCCCGACGGCTCGAGATCGAGCACTGGAAGCCGCTGACTCACGCCCCCCGGCTCGAATACACTTGGCGCGCCGAAATGCACTCCACCATCAGACGACCTCGCCAACCAGATTTCCGCATTCCAATGCTGGTCCTTGAAGGTGTCGTACGCGACCAGCACACGCCCCGTTGCGTCCGCAGCGATTTGCGGTCGCGCGTCACCGCCGCCATCGAAGCCGGCAGTAATATCGGCGATCCGCAACGGCAAGGTCCAGCTCTCTCCACGATCTTTCGAGCGCGCGAAGTAGACCTTCTGGTCCTGCGTCCAGGTCAGCAACAGCGTGCCGTCCGGCGCGAACGCCGCGGTCGCGGTATCTGCGCATCCCAAGGGTTGCGTCGACTCGCAAGGCGCCGCTGCTTTGTGATGCATCATCGACATGCCGGACATGTCCGACATACCCGGCATAGTTTGCGCCGAACTTCGCTGCGCCAGCGACAACACCAGAGTGGCCGCGAGACCGATTTCTAGGAAGGCCCGGAAGCGGATTCCGAGTATAGACATAGTTCTCTCCTTGTATATGCCGGCGGTCAGAACTTGGCCTGTAGCCCGACATAGGCCACGCGGGGTGGCGACACCGTTCCCCCTGTGTCAGACTAGTTGTCGCCTCTGAATTTTCTTAAATTAAAGAAGTCAGAGGTGCATGTTGAAGCAAAAGCAAACGTATTCAGTCGAATTCAAAGAGCAAGCGCTGTTAAAAATACTT
>Ga0302178_10000213_pt1 | contig 54807 bp, 42 predicted proteins | sample I_Palsa_E1_3_FD_198790 | JGI IMG/M metagenome (GOLD analysis project Ga0302178, IMG submission 198790) | Peat permafrost microbial communities from Stordalen Mire near Abisko, Sweden - I_Palsa_E1_3 | ecosystem: Environmental > Terrestrial > Soil > Palsa > Peat permafrost | place: Sweden...
CGCGCACAACGCCACGTTCCTGACTCCATCACTACATTGCGCATCTTGCTTGGGCTACGACTCACGCAACGCTTGCACCATCATCGAAGCAGTGGCCCGCAGAATATGTGACACAGTAGTACTAGGGCTGCGTTATGCGCTCGACCCCGCCGCGAAGCGCGGCCTCAGCTATTACCTGAATGGACAGGGGTTCGAGATTCGCTGCAACGAACTCGGCGCGCAACAGCAGGTTGCGGGCGGCGGTGCGTATCGGGAGGGCGCGGGTTTTGGTCTCGGCGCTGAGAGGTTGCTGCTGGCGATGGGCATGCAAGGTCTGTTAACGGCATTAACCGTGGCAACTAACAGCGGCAACTAACAGCGAGCTAACGGTGCGCTGACAGAAGACACCGCAGAAGAAACACTCAGCAAGCTCAACGTGAAGGGCCTTGCCCGCATGGGGGCCCTTCACGTTGCCCCGTCTTAGTGCAACCCGGCGGAAAAGGGATACAGAATTCGGCTAGCCGCGGGAGCACAGTTTTTTGGCGCCGCCAAACACGCTGTTTCAGGCCAGTTTGATGATGAATATCGAGTTTTCCCGAACTATCATATGCGCCAGATTGACGCATCCTCTAGCGCGGATGAAGAGGGAAGAGACCAACTCGTGGAGCCATGATGTACGCAGAGAGTATCGACAAATTCGCCAAGGTCGGCGCGCATAAAGCAGTAGCGATTGCGCGCTCGCCGCTCGCCTTTCTGATTGGCGCGGCTATGGCTGGGGCCTATATCGGCTTCGGCGACATCCTGATGTTTTCGGTCGGCGCGCATGTCGATCCGGCCTACGTGCACCTGATCATGGGCGCGGTGTTTGCCTGCGCGCTGACCATCGTTGTGTTCGCCGGATCGGATCTGTTCACCGGTACGGCGATGTACATGCCGTTTGCCGTGTTGCGCGGCGAGACAGGTGTAGGCGGGATGGTGATGGTCTGGATCGTGTGCTGGATCGGCAACCTGATCGGCGCGGTGGTGCTCGCGGCGATTCTGCATGCGGCCGGCGGAGGTGTGCTGCTGACCGACGGTTCTGAGGTCTTCTTCAAGGCAGTCACGGCGAAGATGTCCGCGCCGGGTCTCGCGCTGTTCTCGAAAGGACTCCTGTGCAACTGGCTCGTGTGCCTTGCGATCTGGATGTCAGCGCGCACGAATAACGACGGCGCCAAACTGGGTCTGATCTTCTGGCCGGTCTTCGCGTTCGTGGCAAGCGGCTTTGAACACAGCGTCGCTAACATGTTCGTGTTCGCGCTCGCGCTGATGAGCGAGCACCCGGAGAGCATCACGCTTGCCGGTGCCGTGCACAACGAAATTTTCGTCACGCTCGGCAACCTGGCCGGCGGCGCCATCTTTATGGGTCTGGGCTACTGGCTGCAGGAAGGCGGTATCGGCCATCCGTCGAAATCCCGTCTGCCGGCGACCGCTGGCGCCCGTACGAACTGATACGGCGGCGCTACGCCAAACTGCATTGAGGAAGGCCCGCGCCTGAGAGATCAGGCGCGGGCCTTCTGTTTTTTGGGGCAGTCGTGCAGCTCATATCAACCGCTCATGGATACGCTCATATGCGCGCCGACGACGCAGCCGGCCGCCACAATCAGCAGGACCAGCGCGGTGATCGCGCTAAAGCGATAGTCGCGCTGATGCAGGAACGTGCCGAGCGTCAGGATCAGATGCAGAACCGGCAGCAGGATGAACAGGGCAATGCCGGCTGTGACAATGGTCGGGCCAGCCGGCAGCGCGACTCGATGGCTGCCGATGGGCGCAGCGCCGGGTAGCGCCACGATGAAGCCTGCAGCGATGGTAAGCGAGGCCACCCACGTGCCATATTTCAGCAACGCGGCGAGCCGCCGCTCGAGCGGCGTAGAGGTTGTCGTACGGGGCGGCGATGCAGCGGGTGTGGTGTTTGGCGGCGTCGGACTCATGTCGATCCCCCCAATGGCTTGACGTGAAGGGCTTCGAACAGCATTTGTGCGGCTAGCGCAACGAGGACCGCCACAAACAGAACCCGCAGTTTGTCGTTCGACACGCGCATCAGCACCCGCGCGCCGAGCACCGCACCGGCGACGGAGCCGAGCGCTACCGGGCCGGCGACCGCACTGACGATATCCCCGCGAATGAAATACGCGCCCGCGCTGGCGGCCGCCGTTACGCCGATCATGAAGTTGGAGGTGGCTGAAGACACCTTGATCGGCAGGCGCAACGCCGTATCCATGGCCGGAATTTTTAGCACACCGCTGCCGATGCCCAGCAGCGCAGAGATCAATCCCGCGCCGTACATCAGCAGCAGGCCCAGCGGCACACGCTGCACCTGGTAGGCGACCTCGTGGCCGAGCGCCCGATCCGGATAGGTGGCGTCGAGGCCGAGCGAGGCCGTCCATCCTCCCGTGCCGGCCGCGACGGCCGTGCCTGCCGGATCGACGCGCCGCGCCAGCATCTGACGCGCCGACACCAGCAGGACCAGTGCGAACAGCAGAAACAGCACGGGCACCGGAATGATCCCTGCCAGCAGCACGCCGCACAATGCGCCCAGGGTGGTGGCGGTTCCCAGCACGAGGGCGAGCCGGACGTTGGTGAGGCGCGCACGCAGGAACGGCGCTGCGCCGCCGCAGGAACAGGCGATGACCGAAACAATGCTGGCGCCGATTGCCACGTGAATGTCGAGATGGCCGAACATGGTCAGGATCGGCACGATAAAGATGCCGCTCGCCATGCCAAGCATGCCGCCTAGCGCGCTTGCGCCAAGCGATACCGCGAAGAGCCACAGAGCGAAGCCCATATTCATGACGAATCCCCCGTGCGTCAGCCGTGCTTCGTGCGCCGGGCGAGCCGCGTCACGAACTGGATCTGATCGCCCCGGTAGTAGAGCTTTTCGTAGTCGACCGGCTGATGGCCTGCACAATACGAGGTTCGTTCGATCAGAAAGATCGGACTCCCAGGCGCAATGCCGAGTGCCTGCGCGACGGTATCGTCCGCGCAGGTTGCTTCGAGCCGGTATTCGGCTTCCACCAGCGGCATGTCGTACTTCTGTTCGAGCAGGGAGAAGATCGGTTCGGTGTCCAGATCGTTGCCGATGATCTTTTCGCCGATATCTTTGGGCAGCCACGTCTCGTCGAACGACAGGGGCATGCCGTCCGCGAGCCGCACGCGCTGGATGCGCATGACCAGCGTGCCGGCGCTCAGCGCGAGCTGGCGTGCCACCCGGTCGCTGGCGGGCACCACCTGCCTGTCGACGAGGCGCGCGCTCGGGTGGCGGCCGAGCGCCTGCATATCCTCGACGAAGCCGCTCAGTTCCGTGAGCTCCTGGGTGATTTTGGGCTGGGTAACGAAGGTGCCTTTACCGCGGCGAATTTCGATCAGGCCGCGCTTGATCAGGTTCTGCACCGTCTTGTGAAGCGTGGTGCGGCTCACGCCGAAGCGATCGAGCAGGCTTTCCTCGTTCGGCAGGCGGCTACCCGGCGGATAGGTACCGTCCGCGATGCTGGCTGCCAGCACCGCTTCAACCTGGGCGTAGAGCGGAACGCTGCTTTCGGGATCGATGTTCATGTGAGACATAGTGACATCATGACGTCATGATGTCAATGACCAAGCCCCGATCCGCTATACGCCCTCAGGCGAGTGCGTTCAACCCTTCTGCGACGGCCTGCACCTCGGCGGGCCGCACGACCCGTGCGACTTCGGCGCCGTCGCGCAGAAAGATCAGCGTGGGCCACAACTTGACCTTGAACGAGCGGCCGAGTGGCCGGCCCGGGCCATCCTCTATCTTCAGGCGCCGCACCTCGGGATGGGCTTCCAATGCCTGACCGATCACCGGCTGGGCCGCCTTGCAGTAGCCGCACCAGTCGGTGCCGAACTCGAGGATCGTTGCGCCCGCAAGCACGTCGACCTCGGCACGGGTCGGCGAGGTGGTTGAATAGGCGTTGGAAACGGCGGCGTGCTGAGTCATTTTTGCTCCGAAGTGGACGATTGCAGGCAGCACGATTTACCGGGTTTCAGGGTTCGCATCGAGCTGCAGGACAGCTTCAATGTATCGGAAAATGTCACCTGCAGCATTTGGCGAACATGCCGGCGCAGGCACGTCGCGTTCGTGCATTTTTACGGGCATTTTCTGTTTGCGTAAGCGTTCAGCATGCGAGAATCTTGCGAAACTGGCCTGTTCGCATTGCGCCGCCGGAGTACCGGTCGCGCGCGGGTTGCGAACGTCCGCCAGATCAACAAGACAAGTGTGCCGAGGAGATTGCGTTAATGAAGCCGGATAGCCGAACGGCCGACGCGTTGCGCGCCAGTTTAACCACGACCTTCCTGGTCGGCGGCGGGGAAATGGGCGCCTTGATCCGCGCGCACGACTGGAACTCGACCTCGCTCGGCGCGCCGGAGAACTGGCCGCAAGGCCTGAAGACCGCGATCCGCATCATGCTCACGTCGCGCCAGCCAATCTGGATCGGCTGGGGCCCGGAACTGCTGTTCTTCTACAACGATCCCTACAAGTCGATCATCGGCGGCAAGCATCCGGTCTCGCTGGGCCAGCCGACTGAGGTGGTCTGGCATGAAATCTGGAGCGACATCGCGCCCTTGCTCGCCACTGCGTTGACGGGCGCCGAAGGCACCTTCGTCGAACAGAAGCTGCTGATCATGGAGCGTAACGGCTTTCCCGAGGAGACTTACTACACCTTCTCGTATAGCCCGATTCCCAATGACGACGGCAGTGCCGGCGGCATCATCTGCGCGAACAGCGACGATACCGCGCGGGTCATCGGCGAACGTCAGCTGATGTTGTTGCGCGATCTGGCCGCCTCGACTGCGGATGCCCGCTTGTGGCGCGACGCCTGCGAGTTGAGCGTCCGCGCGTTGCAGACCGATGCGCGCGATATCCCATTCGCGCTGCTGTACATGGCCGAACCGGGGGGAGCGGACATCACGCTGGCGGGCGCGAGCGGTATCGCGCCCGGCCATCGCGCGGCACCCGAAGCGATGCGCGCCACCGAAGCCGCGCACTGGCCGTTTGCGGAGGTGCTGCGCACGCAAACCCCGGTGGTCGTGAGCGATCTGGCGCAACGCTTCGGCCCCGGGCTGCCGAGCGGCCCGTGGAGCCTCGAACTGACTCAGGCGGTCGTGCTACCCATCATGCCCGGCGGCGAGACAGCACGGGCGGGTGTGCTGGTCGCCGCACTTAATCCGTGCCGCCTCCTCGACGACGGCTATCGGGCTTTCCTCAATCTGGTGGCCGGGCAGATCGGCGCGGCCCTCGGTTACGCCCATGCGTATGAGGAAGAGCGGCGGCGCGCCGAAGCGCTCGCTGAAATCGACCGCGCCAAGACCACCTTCTTCTCGAACATCAGCCACGAATTCCGTACCCCGCTGACCCTGATGCTGGGTCCGCTCGAAGAGCTGCTCGCCAAGCCCGGCGCGGCGAGCGAGGCCGATCGCAATCTGATCGAAATCACCCATCGCAACGGCCTGCGGCTCCTGAAGCTCGTCAATGCGCTGCTCGACTTTTCGCGTATCGAAGCAGGGCGTTTTCAGATCAGTACCCAGCCGACCGATATCGCCGCCTTCACCGCCGAGCTCGCCTCGCTATTCCGCTCCGCCATCGAGACAGTCGGGCTGCAACTGGAAGTGGATTGCGGGCCGGCGCCGTTGATTGCCGGGATCGATCGCGACATGTGGGAAAAGGTCGTGATGAACCTGCTGTCGAACGCGTTCAAGTTCACGTTCTCCGGCGCGATCCGGGTGACGGTGCGGCAGGCGCAGGACGGCGGCATCGAGATGAGCGTGGCGGACTCGGGCATTGGAATTCCTGCCGATGAGATTCCGCGGCTCTTCGAACGGTTTCACCGGGTAGCCGGATCGCCGGGCCGCTCGGTCGAGGGCAGCGGTATCGGCCTTGCGATGGTGCAGGAACTGATCAAGCTGCACGGCGGGTCGATCCGGGTCGAGAGCGCACTCGGCACCGGCAGCCGCTTTACCGTCGCGTTGCCGTGCGTCGCAGGACCCGTTGCCGCGCCGGAAGCCGCGCTTGCCGCTCCGGTGGCACTGAGCCGCAACGCCTTAGCGCATGTCGATGCCGCGCGGCGCTGGATCCCCGCCTCGAACCCGCTTTCCGACGTCGAACAGGACGAGACGCCGTCCTTGCTGGATGCGGCCGAAACGCCGGCCGCTCTGCCTGCCGGACACGTCGCCGGTCGGGTGCTGGTGGTCGACGACAACCCCGATTTGCGCGACTACATGCGCCGCATTCTCAGCCAGGCGGGGCACGAGGTCATGGTCGCCGTCGACGGGCTTGAGGCGCTGGAGACGGTGCGGGCGAAGCTCCCGGATCTGATCGTCTCAGATGTAATGATGCCGCGGCTCGACGGCTTCGGTCTGCTGCGCGAACTGCGCAGCGACCCGGACTTGCGCGAAACACCGGTGCTGCTGCTCTCGGCCCGTGCCGGGGAAGAGGCGCGTGTAGGCGGTCTCGAATCCGGCGCCGACGACTATCTGACCAAGCCGTTCTCGGCGCGCGAACTGCTCGCGCGGGTGACGGGCAATCTGCAACTGGCCCGGTTGCGGCGGGAAACCGAGCGCAGTCTGCGCGAAGAGTCGCGGACGCTGGAAATTCTCAACCGCGTCGGTACGGCGGTGGCTGCGGAACTCGACTTGAGCCGCGCCGTGCAGGTGGTGACCGATGCTGCGACCGAACTGACCGGCGCCGCCTTCGGCTCGTTCTTCTATAACGTGTACGACCCGCAGGCCGGGCAGGCCGACAGGAGCGGCCGCTACCGGCTGTACTCGCTCTCCGGCGCGCCGCAGGAAGCGTTCGCCAGCTTGCCGATGCCGCGCAACACCGCGCTATTCGAGAAGACCTTCAACGGCGACGGCATCGTGCGTGTCGACGACGTCACGCAGGATCCGCGCTACGGCCTGAGCACGCCGTTCCACGGCATGCCACCAGGCCATCTGCCGGTCCGCAGCTACCTCGCTGCGCCGGTGATCTCGCGCACGGGGCAGGTGCTCGGCGGCTTGCTGTTCGGCCATCCGGAAGCGGGCGTATTCGACGCCCGGGCCGAACGCATCGTCGTGGGGATCGCGGCGCAGGCCGCCATCGCCATCGACAACGCGCGGCTTTATCAGGCGGCACAATCGGAAATCGCCGAGCGCACCAAGGCCGAGCACGCGCTGCGCGAACTGAATGAGACGCTGGAGCGCCGCGTGAGCGAGGCCGTTGCCGATCGCGACCGGTTGTGGGAGCTGAGCGAAGATCTGCTGGCGGTGGCCGACTTCGATGGCTCGCTGCAGCGTATCAGTCCATCGTGGCAAAGCACGCTCGGTTTTCCGCTGCATTGGCTGATGTCGCACTCGTACATGGAGCTGGTTCATCCCGACGATGTCGACCTCGTCACCGACCAACTCGAGCGCTTGCGGCGCACCGGCGTGCCGGCGCGTTACGAGAGCCGTCTGAGGCGTACCGACGGTACGTGGCGCTGGATCGCATGGACCCTGTCGCTCGACCGGGCCGCGGACCGCATCAACGGCGTGGGGCGCGATGTTACGGCCGACAAGGAAACCGCCGAAGCCTTGCAGCATGCCGAAGAAGCGCTGCGCATGGCGCAGAAGATGGAGTCGATCGGCAAACTGACCGGCGGCGTGGCGCACGATTTCAACAACCTGCTGCAGGTGATTGGCGGCAATCTGCAACTGCTGGCCAAGGATGTGGCCGGCGCCGACAAACCCGAGCAGCGCGTGCGTAACGCGCTGGCAGGCGTGGCGCGCGGCGCCAACCTCGCGTCGCAATTGCTGGCGTTCGGCCGGCGTCAGCCGCTCGCGCCGAAGGTCGTCAATCTCGGCCGCTTTATTCGCGGGCTGGACGATATGTTCCGCCGTGCGCTCGGTGACGGCATCGAGATCGAGACGGTGGTCTCCGGCGGCCTGTGGAACACGCTGGTCGATCCGTTTCAGGTCGAAAACGCGCTGCTCAATCTGGCAATCAACGCGCGCGACGCGATGCGCGGACACGGCAAGCTCACCATGGAGGCGGGCAATGCCTCGCTCGACGACGCCTATGCGCAGCGCAATGCGGATGTGACGCCGGGCCAGTATGTGATGGTGGCGCTCACCGATACCGGCTCGGGCATGCCGCCGGAGGTGCGCGAACGCGCCTTCGAACCGTTCTTCACCACCAAAGCGGAAGGTCAGGGCACGGGGCTGGGACTGAGCATGGTGTACGGCTTCGTCAAGCAGTCGGGCGGCCACGTCAAGATCTACAGCGAGCCCGGTCACGGGACGACGGTGCGCATCTATTTGGCGCGCGTGCGTCAGGAGGAGGACCTCGAAACGCACGTCGACGCAGGTCCGGCCAAGGGCGGTGCGGAAACGGTGCTGGTGGTCGAGGATGACGAGGACGTGCGCTCCACGGTGGTCGAGATGCTGGCGGACCTCGGCTACACGGTCTTGAAGGCCAAGGACGCCCAGAGTGCGCTGGCGATTGTGGAAAGCGGCGTGCCGATTCATCTGCTGTTTACCGATGTGGTGATGCCCGGGCCGCTGCGTAGCACGGAGCTGGCTCGCAAGACGCGCGAGCGCTTGCCCGCGATTGCGGTGCTGTTTACCTCGGGCTATACCGACAATGCGATCGTGCACGCCGGCCGGCTCGACGAGGGCATCGAACTGCTCAGCAAGCCGTACACGTACGAGGCGCTGGCTCGGAAAGTACGTCATGTGCTGAGAAACGAGGGCTGGCAGACGCTCGATGAGACCGCTTCGGGTGCGGGGGATGCGGGCCTTGGCGCGTACGCCATGGGGCAGAGCGCTGAAGTGGCCGGCGAGGCCGCGCATGCCGGCGATGCGGGTCACGCCGCTGATGCCCTCAATCGTCTGCGGATTCTTTACGTCGAAGACGACGAACTGGTGCGTTTGAGTACGGCTGAATTGCTGCGGACTTTCGGACTGCAGATCGTCGAAACCGGGAGCGATGTCGAAGCGCTGCGGATTCTGCGCGAACAGCCGGTCGACGTGCTGCTGACCGATGTCGGGCTGGCGGGCAAGTCGGGCGTCGATCTGGCGATCGATGCATGTCGGGGTCGTTCGCAACTGCAGGTGATTTTCCTCACCGGCTACGACCTTGTGCTGACGCCCGCACAGCGGCAGATGCTGCCCAACGCCATCCTCTTGCGCAAGCCGTATGATCCGCTCGCGCTGATCGATCTGCTGCAACGCTGCGCGCGCTGACTGACGTAAGGCGGGCGTCGGGCATGGTGTTCGCCATGCCCGTTCGCTGAACTCCGAGGCGTTGCGTGCTTCCTGCCCGCCGAGCCGCGGCTAGACGCGGTTACCCATCGCTATACGTAGCTTTAACCCGCCCGCTTGGGAAACAGAATGCCTTCCCTGATAAGGTCACCGGGTTTGACACCATCGCCATCGCCCCACGGTCGATCCCAACCCGGGCCGCCCGACACGCCAAGCCACGCTTGCAGTTCTTGCATCTTGCCCGGCATTACGGGGTACAGCAGGTTGGAAACACTGTAGAGCGCTTCCAGCAGCGTATAAAGCACGGTATCCAACCGGTCGGCGCTATGGGGATCTTTGGCCAGCGTCCATGGCGCGCTGCTGGCCACATAGACGTTGAGCTGTTTCACGAATCCCATCACCTGCTCGACGGCCCGCCCGAGTTTCATTTCGTCCACCAGCGCGAGCACGGCAGCAGGGAGTTCGCGCGCCCGCGCGATCAGTGCCTGCTCCGGCGCTTCGTACACCTTAGGCACGGGTACGTAGCCGCCGCGATACTTCACCACCATCGACAAGGTCCGGGACGCAAGGTTGCCCAGGTCGTCGGCCAGGTCGCGATTGAGGCGCTGTTCGATCACGGCCTCGCTAATGATGCCGTCAAAGCCGAAGCTGACCTCGCGGATCAGCGTATAGCGCAGCGCGTCGACGCCATAGGTGTCGGCAGCGGTGAGCGGATCGACGCCGTTGCCGAGCGACTTGCTCATCTTGCGCCCGTCAGCGCCCAGCAGATGTCCCGACACGTGCAGACGCTGGTACGGTGCGATGCCTAGCGCGTGCGTCATGCTCAGCCAGAAGAGGGTATGCGTGCGCAAAATATCCTTGCCGATCACATGCCGCACCGAAGGCCAGAAGTTTGCGAAAGCGGCCTGATCGGGATAGCCGAGCGGCGACACATAGCTGAGCAGGGCATCGAACCAGACATAGGTAACATGCTGCGCGTCCCACGGAATCGGGATGCCCCATTCGAGACGGTCCACTGGTCGCGAGATGCTCAGGTTGCCTATCGGTTCTTCCAGCAGCCTGAGGATCTCGTTGCGATACTGCGCGGGCTGAATCAGATCGGGCGTGTCGAGCAACAACTGCCGGATCCATTCCCGATGCGCCTCCATGCGGAAAAAGTAATTGGGTTCACGCCGTACGACGGGCGGCTCCTTGTCCTCCGGCAACTTGCCGTCGACCAGTTCCTTCTCGGTGACGAAGCGTTCCTGGCCGACCGAGTAGAGCCCTTCGTAATCCGCAAGATATATCTCGCCGGCCTCGAACAGGCGCGTCAGGCACTCGGATACGACGCGCGCATGGGCCGGCGCCGTGGTGCGCACGAACAGATCCGGCTCCACCGACAGACGCCGCCACGCTTCCTGAAACGACTTCGCGTGACGTTCGGCAAACCCGCGCGGCGCCTCGCCGGCCTGCATCGCGGCCTTGGCGATTTTCTCGCCGTGCTCGTCGGCGCCGGTGAGCAGCATCACCTGATGGCCGGCCGCGCGCAGGTAGCGGGCCATGATGTCCGCGTGGACGCTGGCGTAGGCGTGGCCCATATGGGGCCGGTCGTTCACGTAGTAAATCGGCGTGGTGATGTATCGGTACGTCATTGCCGCTCCAAAAAAGAAAAGGGACGCTAGCGGCGTCCCTTTTTAGAAGCAAAAAAGCCCTCAGCGCCTGGGGGGAGAACCTGCCAGGAACATGCGCATCGAACGAGCGGGGGCTTGGATAGCTTGAATTTTCATCGAGAAATATCGAAAGGCAAATCAGCGGCTCGAGCCGCAGACTTTGAATCCTGCCAGCAAATCCGCCCACTGTCTAGCGGGTGTGGAGGCTGGCTGGAGGGCGCGTGAGCCGGCACACGGCACTCGCCGAGCACACACATCAGGCCAGCGCTCGGACATAATGGCGGCAACGGTGCCGTCGACGCACCGCTGGCCGCTCGCGCTCAACCCGGCACGGGCGGGCGGTGCCCGCTATGCCATTTAACTGTGATTGACGAGGATTACCCCGTATGGACCGCCTCCAGGCAATGGAAGTCTTCACCCGTGTGGTCGAGACCAACAGCTTCTCGAAGGCAGCAGAACTGCTGGATTTGCCGCGCGGCTCGGTGAGCAACCTGATTCAGGCGCTCGAGCAGCACGTCGGGGTCCGCCTGTTGAACCGGACCACGCGCCAGGTCAGCGTCACCGAAGATGGTGCGCTGTACTACGAACGTTGCGTCGGTATCCTCGCGGAGATATCGGATGCGGAGTCGTCGCTGTCGAACAAGCGGCAGAGCCCTGCGGGCACCATCCGCATCGACACTTCCGGCACCCTGGCGAAAGCGTTGTTGTTGCCGGCGCTCGGCGATTTTTACCAGCAGTATCCGGAGATCGAGGTACGTCTCGGCCTCGCGGACCGCAATATCGACCTGATTCAGGACGGCGTCGACTGTGTGATCCGCATGGGCTTTCTGGAAGAGTCCAGTCTCGTCGCACGGCGCATCGGCAATTCGCGCATTACGACCTGTGCATCGCCTGCGTATCTTGCCGAGTACGGCACGCCGACCACGCTGGAGGAGCTAGCGGGGCATCGCGCCGTCAACTACGTTTCCGCGCGCACCGGCAAAGTTTTCCCCTTCGAATACCGGGTGAATGGCGAAGTGGTCAAGGTGACGCTGGAGGGCGCGCTCGCGGTCAACGATGGCACGGTCTACATTACCGCGGGCGTGCTGGGCTATGGCATCATCCAGCCCTCGCGTTTCATGGTCGCGGACATGATCGAGCGGGGCGAGTTGCAGGAAATACTCACGGAGTACACAATTCCGTCCACACCGCTGTCGATTCTCTATCCGCATCGGCGTATGAGTTCGCGCGTGCGCGCATTTACCGAATGGATCACCGAACTCGCTAACCGGCATCCGGATCTCGGCGTTTAAGATGGCGTCGCGCTGCACGAGGCGCGGCGGAATTATTTTTTTACAACAAAATATTTTGCGCGAAAAGCGGCATTTTTTTAAATTGACGCGTTGTACTGCTGCGGTTTTTTTATCTTCCATGACGTCCTATGATGGCCTGAGTGCGCCGGATGAGCGGCCTCTCAACCGTGTCGCCACGGCCTTCAGCAATCCAGGTGTGACTGGCGTACACCGACCCGGACGATGGCACTCATGGACAACAGAATTCGCGGTTTCGACGGACTACGCGCCATTGCCGTGCTGATGGTGTTTTTACAGCATCGCGTGCTGAGCAGCCGCGATGAGACAGGTCATCTCGGCGTATGGATTTTTTTTGCACTCAGCGGATTTCTGATTACCGGCATCCTGAGCGCACAACGCGCAACCATCGAGAAGGACGCGAGCGATTTTTTTTCTGAACTCAAGCGCTTTCTGTTTCGGCGGACGCTGCGCATTTTTCCGATCTATTATCTGCTGCTGGCTGTCATGGCAGTCCTGATGATGCTGGGGCATGCCAGTCCCCAGCTGAAAAGCGGCTTGCCATTTCATTTCGCTTACCTGTCGAATATCTGGATCGGCGAGGTATTGCGTTACTGGCCCGGCCCCTGGTCGCATTTGTGGAGTCTTTCGATCGAGGAGCAGTTCTATCTGTTCTTCGCGCCGCTGCTCCTGCTTGTACCGGTTCGCTGGCATTTGCTGGTTTGCTATGCCGTGTTCGTGACCGGTGTGGTGTCGATGCTGTTGATGCGCGTTACCGGCTCGCCGGAAATCGTCATCTACACCCATCCGTTGACGAACTTCTGGATGCTGGCGCTCGGCGGCATCGGCGGGGCGTGGCTGCGCATGGAAGGCTCATTGCTGCGGGCGCTGCTGTCACGGCAGTCGAGCTTCATCGTGTTGTTGCTTGGCGTGACCGTGCTGTGCATCACCGAGCCGGACTGGACGACGGCCGCGAACCCTGTCCTCTCTACGCTCGTCTGCACGCTCTACGGCATGTGCATCGCGGCCTTGGTCTGTGCGGTTGCGTGCAGCAGCAGTAGCGCGCTCGTTGGCGTGCTGGAAACGGCCTGGCTGGCGTCGCTGGGCCGTATCAGCTACGGCTTTTATCTGTATCACAACTTCGTGCCGGACCCGACCCGTCTCAATCGCGTGAAGGCGCTGTTTCACGGCGTGGCCGAACCGTCGTGGGTAAGGTTCGCGGGAATCGTGATTTCATTTGGTGTCTCGTTGCTGTTGGCAAAACTCTCGTGGCGTTTTATCGAAGCGCCGATTCTGCGACGCAAGGCGGAGTGGACGCAGCGCGTCGTGAATACGACCGAAGGCCGCGCTGGATCGCTTCCGCACAGGACGGGGTGAGCGACAGAACGGTTTGCCGTCCGTCGCTCGGGGCTAGCTCACAGCACGGTGTCCGCGTTGCCGAGCCCCGGTCCGAAGCGCTCGGTGTCCTCGTCGTCTGCCGGTTCGCTGTCCGCCGCGCTGTCCCGCTCGCCGGCGCTCGGCGGGCGCGGGCCGCGCGTACGCGCGTCGAGCAGGTCCTGATAGTGCAGCCACGAAGCGTGTTCGCCCGATTTGGCAGCATACATGGCGGCATCGGCATTGAGCAGCAACGCTTCGGCGGAGGTGCCGTCGGCCGGATAGTGGCTGATACCGATACTCGCGCCGACCAGCATCGGCTGCCCATCGATCAGCAGCGTGTCGTTCAAAGCACGGATGATGCTGATGGCAATCCCCGGCGCTGCGTCGCTCGATAGGGCGCCCTTGATGAGCACGATGAACTCGTCGCCACCGAGCCGCGCCACCATATCGCCCTCGGACAGGACCGCCTGCAGGCGCCGCGCCACGGTGGCCAGCACCCGGTCGCCGACGGCATGGCCGTACTGGTCGTTGATCTGCTTGAAGCGGTCGAGGTCGACGAACAGCACCGCGAGCCGTTCGCCCGCCGCGGAGGCCTCACGAATCGCCGCCTCCAACCGGTCGGCGAACATCATCCGGTTGGGCAGCCCGGTCAAGGCGTCGTGACTGGCGAGATGAACCAGTTCATGCTGCTTGGTATGCAGGACGTCGAGCTGCGAGCGGATGTCCCGGCGCATCCGGTCGAAGCAACGCGCCAATACGCCGATTTCGTCGGTACGCCTGAGCGGCAAGGCGCCCATCGTATGGTCTGCGAAGAAATGGGTGGCGGCGTGCGCGAGCATGTGCAACGGCTGCGTCAGCGCCCGCGCGAACACGATGGCCAGCAGGAACGCCAGCACGCTCGAAATCAGCACCATGCGCACAATGCTATCGCCGAGCAGCGTCGCGCCGGCCAGCACGTCCGCGAGCGGCTTGGCGAGGCCAAGGACGATGAAGCGGTTGCCGTCCGCCACGCCGAACGGCATGCGGATGAACGCCAGCACGTGGTCCGCGGCCTGATTTGGCCGCATCAGCCCGTTCATCAGCACATTGTTTTTCGACTGCTCGAAGAGCGGCACGGTGGCCGGAAAACTGTCCTGCATCAGGATGCGCCGCCCCCGGTCGAAACCGAAGGTTTGCGCGGCATCCGGGTGGATCAGGAAGTCGCCCCATTCATTGGCGAGGTACACCTGGTAGCCGGGGGGCAGGTCCACCTGCAACACCTTGAGCAGGCTCGCGAGATCCACGTCGATCACGACCACGCCAATCACGCTGCCATCCGGGGCGAACACAGGCGTGCCGAGACGAAGCGTCGGCTTGCCCTCGGCGGAGTGCGCGCCGTGTTCGTGGTTGACCGTGATCGGCGAAATATAGATGCCGCGCGGCGGCAGCGCGAGCGTGTCGAACACGTAGGGAAACTGACCTTTTTCCTGCAGCCCGCTGGCCTCGACCCGCACCGCGCTCTGTGCGTTGCGGTCGAAACGGATCAGTTCGCGACCATAATGCTCGCGCGAGATCAGGCGGATCTGCAGATACTCGGGGTGATTCGCCATGAAACTCCCGAAGACCCTTGCCAATCTCTCGCGGGAATCGTTGGCGCCCGAGCCATCGTCGGATTGCACGACCCGAGCGGACGACGGTAGCGCGGCGAGTACCTTGGCGTCGGCGGCCACATCGTTAATCGCGACCGAAAAACGCTGCCCCAGCAGTTCGGTGGAGGTCAGCAGATTCTGTTCGGCTTCGTGCACGAGCATCGTGCGGTTGGCATGGTACGCGTAAAAGCCGGTCGCTCCGGAGGCGACCACGCCGATGCAGGCAAGCAGCAGCGACAGCTTGAACGTCAGGCCGGGACGCATCATTTGAAGGTCTCCGGCAGGTCACCCGAGACGATCCTGCTCCACAGGGCCTCACGCCGCGGAACGTCGGCCACCGGGCGGATCCAAACCAGATGCGCGTTGACGTTGCTCTCAGGCGAAGGGGTCAGCGTGTTGGCGAGGCCCTGGCGCTGGATCAGCAGCACGCTGACGTCCGGTTCGAGCATGTAGTTGATCCAGGCGAGCGCGAGCGGGCGATGGGCCGCCGCACTCGTCATGGCCCAGCAATCGAGCCAGGCGAGGGCGCCTTCGTTCGGGATGACATAGCCCACATCCGCGCCGGCACGGCGTAACTGCTCGAGCTGCTGGGTGCCGTAGTTGCCGAACATCAGCGCGACCTTGTGCTGGATAAAGAACGCCGTCGCCTCCTCGGGGAGGGTGTAGTAAGTGAGCAGATTGCGGCGCAGATCGATCAGCTTGAGCGCGATTGCGCGGGTTTGCGTGGGGCTCAACTGGAACGGGTCGGGATAGCCGAGCGCAAGCGCCGCAAACGAGAAATTGTGCTGCGCGCTGTTGAAGTCCAGCACCTTGCCGCGATAGCGCGGATTCCACAGTTCCGCCATCGAAGTCGGCGCCACCGCGATCTGCTTGCGGTCGTAAATCAGGCCCATCGACGAGTAGGTGAACGGAATGGCGTACACGTTGCCGCCTGCAGTGAGGCCGTCGATTGACGAGAGCGCCTGGAAGCGCGGCAATTGCCGCCGCGTATTCGGAATCTGCGCGAGGTCGAGCGGCGCCAGCATGTGCTCCTGGGTGTAGCGCTGAATTTCCGCCGTGTTGGCGGCGAGCACATCGAACTGGGGCGTGCGGCCCGCATGCATGTTGTCCCAGAGCGCTTCGTCGGAATCGACCAGCGTCACTTCCACCTTGGCATGAAAGCGCGCCTCGAACGCTTTGACCACATCGGCATCGGCGTAGCCGGGCCACGCCAGCACCCGCAAGACGCTCTCGGCAGCCGCCGCCGGGGAGGCCGCGAACAGGCCGCCGCCTGCAAGCAGCGCGACCAGGAAGAAGGCGGCCCAGGCTCGACAGATTTTGCACTGCGGATTCGCCGGTGTCCTAACGGATCGGGGCGTGCGTCGCATCAAGAATAAGGGGCCCCAGTGCATGTTATCGGTCCTTTGGCAAGCGTGTACGCGCGATCAATCCGGCTCAGCATCATGCGCTCGAATTGGAGCATTTGCATGACGGTGACGTGGTTCGCCTCGCCGTCGGTTCGGCCGGGCGAATCCTGATCTATTGTTCGCGTTTTGCGAAGGTTGCTGCGCGCTCCGTTCGTTTCGCGATCTGCATCGGCCCGATACCAGTTCGCCAAAATACGCGAGCACGCCTCTCGTCTGCATAACGGCTTCGGGCGGCGATATCTTTAGCGATAGGGGTAGTGCAAACACTCCAGAAATATCTGCGAAGGCAATAAAAAAGCGGCCCCTTGCAAGGGGCCGCCCGGACTTCAAGCGGATGAGGCTGATTTGCCTGTCGGCTCGCCAGCCTGCTGGCTGGTTGGCCGATCAGGTATCAGGACGACATCACCGTCACGGCCTTCGTCACCAGATACGCTTCCACGGCTTCAGGGCCGCCTTCGGAGCCGTAGCCCGAATCCTTGACGCCGCCGAACGGCATTTCCGGTGTGGGCGTGGCCGGCTGATTGATCCACAGCATGCCGACTTCAAGCTGCTGCGAGAGCAGATGCACATTGGCGAACGACTTCGTGAATGCGTAGCCGGCGAGACCGTACGGCAGGCGGTTGGCCTCGGCAATGGCGTCTTCGAGCGAGTCGAAGCCGCGAATCGCCGCGATCGGGCCGAACGGCTCGTTGTTGAACACATCGGCTTCGAGCGACACGTTAGTCAACACCGTGGGCGCGAAGAAATTGCCTTCCGTGCCGACGCGCTCGCCACCGGTTGCGACGGTGGCGCCGGTGGCGCGGGCGTTATCGAGCACCTTGGCCATGGCCGTGAGGCGGCGGGCGTTGGCGAGCGGCCCGAGCGTGGTGCCTTCGGCCAGGCCGTCACCGAGCTTCAAACTTTCGGCGTGCTTGACGAGCGCCTGCGAGAACTCTTCGCGGATGCTGTTATGGACCAGAAAGCGCGTCGGCGAAATGCAGACCTGGCCCGCGTTGCGGAACTTCGCGCCACCGGCGGCCTTGACGGCCAGCGCGACATCCGCGTCTGCCGCGACGATCACCGGGGCGTGGCCGCCCAGTTCCATGGTGGCGCGCTTCATGTGCTGGCCAGCTAGAGCCGCCAGTTGCTTGCCGACCGGCGTCGAACCGGTGAAGGTCACCTTGCGGATGACCGGGTGCGGAATCAGGTAGCTTGAGATTTCAGCGGGGTCGCCGAACACGAGACCGACGGTGCCGGGCGGCACGCCTGCCTCGACAAACGCCTGCAGCAGAGCTGCCGGCGAAGCGGGGGTTTCTTCCGGCGCCTTAACGAGGAACGAACAACCGCTCGTCAGGGCGGCGCTCAGCTTGCGCACGACCTGGTTGACCGGGAAATTCCACGGCGTGAAGGCGGCGACGGGGCCGATCGGCTCCTTCAGCACCAGCGACTGGGCGGCCAGATTGCGCGACGGCACCACGCGGCCGTAGATACGGCGGCCTTCATCGGCGAACCATTCTATGATGTCGGCGGCCGACAGGACTTCGACGCGGGCTTCGGCGAACGGTTTGCCCTGCTCCTGCGTCATCAGGCGCGCAATGTCCGACGCGCGTTCGCGCACCAGTGCCGCGGCCTTGCGCATGGTGGTGGCGCGCTCGTTGGCAGGGACCTTGCGCCAGGCCTCGAAGCCCTTTTGCGCGGCGGCGAGCGCGCGGTCCAGATCGGCGATGCCGGCGTGGGCAACCTTGCCGATCGGCTTGCCAGTAGCCGGGTTGATGACGTCGAGGGTCTTGCCGCTCGCGGCATCGCACCACTCGTTATTGATCAGGAGTCGGGTGTCGGTATAGCTCGATGTAGCCATGCTGGGTTCCTCTGATGGGTAGGCGAGTGGCCGCGACAGCGTGCTGGCGGCCGGAGATGGGCTGCTGATATGACAATTTTAGCCGATTGTGGCCGCCGGCACAGGCGGCGCGGTGAGACGCCGCCCGCCACCGGTGCGGCATGCGGCGCTTACTGCCCGGACGGCTGGGCTTTGCGCTGGTTGGCGCAGTCCGCGGTGGCGATCATGCTGGCCTGGTCGGGCGTCATGCCCTGACCCTCGGGGCTATAAACCTTGTCGATGATGGCGTCGATGGCCTGCCGGTCGGAGTCGTTCTTGTAGTACTTGGCGGCCTGGTCGAGCGCCTGCGCTTTCGTCTTCTTGTGCATGCGCCACGACGCGACCTGCCCGGCAATATCGCCGAGCGCGAAACATTGATCGCTGACTGTCTGCGCCACCGCCTGCATGGCCGGTTGCGCAAGGCAAACCGCAAGCGCTGCTGATACGACGACTGGCTTCATTCCTGCTTCCTGTGATTAGCTGAGGGACGGTTCATGGGCGAGGGCGTCGCCCGTCGCGCGTGAACCGTCAAACCAAACGGCGTAGTTTACCGGTAAGCAGGCCGCGTTGCCTTGTCGCCCGGCAAGCCCGCGTTAGCGCAGATGCGCAACGTCGCAGCAACGATGGGGATTGCGCTCAATGCGGCCTCATTGCTGCCCCTGGGTCCGGCCGCCGCCCAGCGCTTCGAGCAGCGGCCGCAGCGCATCGAGTTCCGTGCCGAAACCGCTCCAGTCGCCCGCCTTCAGTCGCTCGACGGCACGGTCATAGTGGGCTAGCGCGTCACGGGCGCGCGCATCCGCCGTGCCGTCGGGTGGCGAGGGCAGCGAGGCGCTTTGCTTGAAGAGCGCCGCCAGCGCCCCGCCCAGGGTTTCCGCCATGACCACCCGGTCGCCGTATGCCGCGATCACCCGCTTCAACTCGGGTAACTGCCCCGATTCCGCGCGCAGGTACAACGGCGAAACGTACAGGATGGAATTCTCGATCGGCACGACCAGCAGATGGCCACGAATCACCCGCGAGCCCATCTGGTTCCACAGCGAGATCTGCTGTGAAATTTCAGTGTTCTGCTGGATGCGTGCCTCGATCTGGAACGGCCCATACACCAGTTTGTCCTTCGGGAAGGTATAGACGACCAGCTTGCCGTACTCGGGCGGGTCGCAGCGTACCGCCAGCCACGCGATCATGTTGTCGCGCTGGTTCGGGACCATCGGCAACATCAGCACGAACTCCTCGTGCGGCTCGCCGGGCAACCGCATGATCGTGTAGTAAGGCGCCATCGGCGTGCCGGGCGCGTTAGCGCCGTCGATCCCCACCAGTTCACGTGGGAACTGCCAGAGGTCTTCGCGGTTGTAGAAGACTTCCGCTGCATCCATGTGATAGGCCCGATACAGCTGCGCCTGGATCAGAAACAGGTCCTCGGGGTAGCGGATGTGCTGTTGCAGGTCTTGCGGCATCGTAGCCAGCGGCTTGAAGAGTCCGGGGAAGATGCGCTGCCAGGTGCGAATCAAAGGATCGTCAGGATCGCTAACATAAAAGTCGACCGTACCGTTGTAGGCGTCGATCACCACCTTGACGGCATTGCGAATGTAGTTGGCGCCGTCGTCCGTGCCCGGTTGGGCATAGGGGAACCAGCGGCTCGTCGTATAGGCGTCCTGGATCCAGAACAGGCGTCCGTTGCTCGCCACCATGTAGGGATCGTGATCGAGCGTGAGGAACGGGGCGATCGTGCGCACCCGCTCCTGAATGTTCCGGTGCAGCAGAATCCGGCTGCTGCCCGTGATGTAATCGGTGAGCAGGATGTTGGGGTCGTCGAACTGCCAGGCGAACAGGCTGCGCCGGGCGCTGTTGCCAAGGCCGACGCCGTCGCGCCCGCTGTAGGTGGTGTAGACGTTGTCCTTACCCTTGGGATAGTCGAATTCGGGCACGCTGCCCTTGACGATGACATAACCGCTGCCGCCTTCGCCGAAATAGACCCGCGGCTGGGTAATGGCCGGTCCGCCGCTCGCCACTGGGGGAATATCCTGCAAGTATAGGGAGGGCAAACCTTCCGTCGATTTCTCGGTGACCGGCGACATGACGATGCCGTTGCCGTGGGTAAACAGGAGGTGCAGATTCACCCAGGTCTGGGCGTTTTCCGGCAGCATCGACGGCTCCAGTTCACGCGCCGACAGCATCACCTGCCGGTAACCGGAGGCGAGCCGGTAGCGGTCGATATCGACCGAGAGAAATTTGTAGTACGTCCGGATCTCCTGCAACTGGGCATAGGTATCCAGCAGCGGCTGCACGTCCCACAGGCGAATGTTGTCGACGGTTGCGCGATTCGCGTCGAGCGACGCGAGATTCAGCCCTAGCTCGGCCGGAAACGGCTTGACCTCGATTTGCCCAAGTCCGTAGGCCCGCCGTGTCAGCGCGATGTTATGCCTGATATACGGCGCTTCGAGTTGCAGTTCGCTCGGTTTGACATAGAGGCGTTCGAACAGCGCAGGGTAGATCTCGGCGAACAGCAACGAACTGCCGAACAACACCAGCAACGACGCGGCAGGAATCCGATAGCTCAGCCAGCGCATGTTGAGCCATGCCACGACTGCAGCAGCAGCGGCCACGCCGGCGAGCAGCCACAGCACCGGCAGTTCGACGTGGATGTCGGTATAACCGGCCCCGACCACCACGCCGTTGTCGCCGTAGAGCAGCAAAAAACGGTCGAGCGTATACGACCAGGCTTTCAGCGCAAAGAACAGGCCGAGCAGCGCCGAAGCATGCGCGGTAGCCGCGCGCGAGAGACCGCGAGGCATCTGCTCGAACGCGATGTCGCCGCGTATCGCGTAGACGAGACCGGCCACGATCGTGCTGCCGAACAGCAACTGCAATAGCCAGTTCTTGAGCGCGATGCAGGCGGGCAGGGAGAACAGATAAAAACCGATGTCCTTGCCAAAGACAGGATCGCGCTCGCCGAACGGCACTTGATGCACGAAGCGCAGCACCAGGTCCCAACTGGAGGTTTCGCCCGCGGCGATGACGAGTCCAAAGGCGAGCGCAGCACCGGTAATGCTGATGCGCCAGGGAATGTGTGGTGCGAGCTGCTCTGCTATCCCGCTGATACGTTCAAAGGTGCCGGGCGGTTGAGCCACTTCCACTTGCCAGCCGCCAGGCCGCCGTGCATAGCGGTGGGCGAGAAACCCCGACGCGCCGATCACGCTCGCCGACACGACGAACACGGCGGCGAAGAGGAACACCTGGGCGGAGATGACCGTCCAGAAGACGTTGGCATAGCCGATGGAGGTAAACCACAACCAGTCGACCACCACGCCAGTGATGCGACCGGCGACGATCAGTATGGCGATCAACGCCACTACCGCGATAGCGGTGCGGCTAAAACGGACGCGCGGTTTCGGTTGCGAACGCATCGACCCTCCTCGATCAGGCCGCGCCTCGTATTGGACGCAAAGCCTGATCGAATGATTGTATGCCGGAGGGTCAATCGATGTTGCGGGGTTCTCAAGCGCTGCTCGCGAAATGCAGCGCTTTCCGTGGGCCTAGCGCAAGCCACCGCCCGTCAATAGTTGCTCGCCGGTCAACCAACCCGCGTCATCCGAGGCGAGGAACACCGCCACCCTGGCGATATCCTGCGGCTGACCGATGCGCCCGAGCGGCGTCTGAGCCACTAGCGCGGTCTCGATGTCGGAACCGATGAAGCCTGCGTCTTTCGTGCCTTCGGTCTCCACCATGCCAGGATTGATGGTGTTGACGCGAATCTTGCGCGGGCCCAGTTCGCGTGCCAGCACGCCGGTGATCGCATCGACGGCGCCCTTGGTGCCCGTGTACACGGCGCTGCCCGGCGGGGTGATGCGGCTCACCACCGAGCCGATATTGATGATGCTGGCGCCTTCGCCGAGATGCTTCGCGGCCGCCTGGGTGGTGAGCAGAAGCCCCAGCACGTTGACGTTGAAGTGCCTGTGGAAATGCTCTTCGCTGATCTCTTCAAGCGGCGCGAACTCATAGACGCCCGAGTTGTTGACGAGGACATCGAGGCGACCGTACGTTTCGATGGCGGAATCGATAATGCCTTGTGCGTCGGCGGCCTTCGAGACGTCGCCGCGTACGGCGATCGCCTTGCCGCCGGCCTGCGTAATGGCGGCGACGACTGCGTCGGCGCCTGCCTGGCTGGACGCGTAATTAACGACGACCGAGGCGCCTTCCGCAGCGAGTGCTTTAGCAATGGCCGCGCCGATACCTTTCGATGCGCCGGTTACGACGGCTACTTTGCCGGTGAGCTTGGTCACGATTGAATCCTTTCAGGGGTATAGATCGGAGCACCTGCGCAATGTTTCTCGCAAGTGCATTGACGGTAGGACTGAGAGGACTGTAGTTGATTGACCGCGCGGGATCATTGCTCCCGCGGCGAATTCATTAGCCGGACGCGGCGAACAATGGAGCGGGGCGGAAGCTGACCAGCCCCGGTTGTCAGTGATCCTCAGTGCTCAACCGCTTCGCCCTGAGATTGCGGTGGATCGCTTTGTGCGAGACGGCGCTCGAGCAGTGCCTTCGATTCCAGCACGGGTTTGCCTTGCAGCTTGTTCAATGCCTGTTGCAACATGAAGTCGTCGCTCGAACCGAATTCCACTGGCGCCCGGTCGCGATCCTTCTGGCGCTGTTCGGGCGTTTCCTTGTCACTGCGTTCTTCGAGCAGCCGCAATTGTTCGATGCGGTCCTGCTGGCGCGCTTCCAGTTCCTTCTTCTCGTTCGGATCCTGGATGTTTGCGAGGTGATTCGGATAGTCGGCTTCGCGCGTCACGAGCGCGTCGTCGGGGTCGCCGTCGGCAAACTGATCGACAGGAACGTCGGGACGGATGCCGATGTCCTGGATCGAGCGGCCGTTGGGGGTGTAGTAGTACGCCGTCGTCAGGCGCAACGCCGTGTCCGACGTCAACGGCACCGAGGTTTGCACCGAACCCTTGCCGAAGGTGGTTTTGCCGAGGATCACCGCGCGATGCGCATCCTGCAACGCACCGGCCACGATCTCCGATGCTGACGCCGTATAGGCGTTGGTCAGCACGATCATCGGCACGGTCTTGAAGATGGCCGGTTCGTTTTGGAGCGGGTCGCCTGCGAAGGACGACAGCCGGTAGTACGCGTAGCTGTCGCGATAGGCGCGCCTCGAGTACTCGACCTGGCCGTTGGTGGTCACGACAATCGAGTCGCGCGGCAGAAATGCGCCCGCCACGCCGACCGCGCTTTGCACCAGACCGCCGCCGTTGTTGCGCAAGTCGAGAATGAGGCCCTTCAGATTCGGCTGCTCGTGAGCGATCGTGCTTAGCCTCGCCGCCAGATCGGGCGTGGTGTTCTCCTGAAAGCTCGTAATGCGCACGTAAGCGTAGCCCGGCGCCGGCACGGCCGTCTTCACGCTCTGCAGTTTGATGATGGCGCGCGTGACGGTCAGCGGAAACGTGCGGTCTTCGCTCTTGCGATAGAGGGTAAGCGTGACCTTTGTGCCTGGGTTGCCGCGCATCAGCGACGAGGCCTGATCCGGCGTCATGCCGCTGACCGGTTTGTCGTCGATGCGCGTAATCAGGTCGCCGGGACGAATGCCGGCCCGAAAGGCGGGCGTGTCGTCGATCGGCGCGATGACCTTGATGAGGCCTTCTTCCGCTCCGGTTTCGATACCGATGCCGGCGAAGCGGCCGGTGACCTGTTCCTGCAAGTCCTGAAAGTCAGTTTTGTCGAGATACGCAGAATGCGGATCGAGGCTCGACACCATGCCTTTGATCGCGGCGGTCAGGAGCTTGTCGTCGTCGACGCGTTCGACGTATTCCTGCTTGATCTGCCCGAACACTTCGGCGAAGAGTCGGAGCTGATCGAGCGGGAGCGGGGCAGACGGAGGTTGAGCGGCCGACGCGAATGCGGGTAGCAAGGCCGCGGCACCGAATGTCATGGTCAAGGCGAAGAAACAAGGCAATTTCCGCATGATGACGATCCGGTGTGCATGGAATTTCTTAACAGTACCGTAGCCGTTTTCGTTTCGCAATCGCGGGGCGCGACGCGGTTCGGTTCATCGCTGAAGTAGAAATAGCGCATGGCTGCTATTCGACTTCTACTGCCGGATAGCTTTCGATGTATGACTCACCGAGACATCCGTAATAGCTGACCGTGCGTGCATTGAGGTCCACGTCATAACGAATCACGCCCGCTTGCCAGGAGGCCAGCAGGAATTCGGCAAACGTGCTCTCTCCAGCCTGATCGACGCGCAGCGCCTGGATCAGCGCAGCGCGATCGAATCGCGGCACGTCGGCCGCGCCCGACAACAGCGGCGTACCTTGCATGACCACCGGGCCTTCATCGGTCAGATACAGGCTTTCACAGGCCGGCAGGAACCATACATTGCGGCTCACCCCTGCGCGCCGAAGGGTTTCGGCCAGATACGGAAATCCGCCGACCTTCGGCCGGCCCGCCATGGCCCTTTGCTGCGCCGCCTCGAGAGATTTGCAATCGCTTTGCCCATCTACACGCCCCTTAAAAGTGTGTTGCTACGAATCCGTCGTCCACATTGCGTGTCAGTCCACGGGGACGCTGTTTATCCGATGCAGCTCTGCTAGCTTGCGCAACAGGCTTCGAAGCGTGGCCTGCTCGTCAGGGTTCAGGGCGCCAAAGAAGTGTTCGTCGTTTTCATCGGCAATCGTGGCCAGAGTGGGCAGAACGTGTCTACCCTCTGACGTCAGAGACAGGAACTGGACGCGGTTGTCCTCCTCGCTCGTCGTCCGCACGACCCATTGCTTTTCTTCTAGCTTGTCCAGCACCTTCGTGATCGCCCCACGCGTCATGCCCATCAAATCGGCGAGCCTGGCCGGCGTCGTGTCCGTCCCGCTTTGAATCTGATTAAGGGCGACCCATTCGGCTACCGATACACTTCGCGCTTGCAAAGCACGCGCGAAGTTGCCCGAAACATGATTGGACACGAGTCGCAGCCAGTAGCCCAAATGGATGTCGAGGGTAGGCGGAGATTGCACTGACGTTTTCTGATCGTACATGGCGTGGTCCGGTGCGGATTGATTTCCATGGAAACTATTATGGTTTCCATGGAAAGTTGTGTCAAGCGTGGTCGTGAGAGGGATGATCGTCGAGTAGGTCGCTTGCCTGCGTAAAGGAAGTGTAAGGATCGCGGGTAAAAAATTTCACAAATTGGCACGCACGGTCAAGTGTGGCGACGAAAAGCGATAAAAATGGCGCTGGGTTGCGATAAGGGGAGCGTAGACCCCTTGCTCAACCCCCACAAAAACAAACAGCCATAAAAAAAGCCGACCGCATGACGGTCGGCTGAAAGATTCTGGCTATTCCGAGGGCCGTGCCAGAACCTGAGAGAAGTTGCATTATCGCATCGGCGGTCACCTGGCGTGGCCGATCCAGCTCGCCCGGCCATCCTTGATCGCCGGGCGAAACTTTTTCCCTGCACTGCATCCCAGCTTCATTCATATCGGGCCAACTGGCCGGCGGTTTGTGAATGCCGCCACGTCTCGTCCTCTCCCGCGACACACACACGTCGCGCTGACACTTTCCTTACGTACCCAACAACCGTTTGACTACTTCGGTGGCGCACCCGCGTTACTGCGTCCAGATTTCACTGATGTGCTGGTCAGGATGGCCCGCGAGACCTGTTCCTGAATGATTCTTCAGACGCCATGTACGAAAAAGTTCATGCGAAGTGAATTTTTTCGGTTAAATTTCCGAAGCGGCTGCTCCGGCCGATGTTGAAGCCACTCCAGTCAAGAATCGTTTTACATGAACGCCCGCGCTATTCCAGCCGATGTTGGCCGTCCGTTGAAAGACGGTATTGCCCATAGCCATTTCAGCGTGCTGGCGGGGCCGCCGCAACGGCAGTTGCTGGCTTGGCGCGAGCGGGTCGGTCATGTTATCGACGTGCTGCCCTCGCGATCCGATCTGGAAAAGCCGTTCCACGCTTCGATTGACCGCTATCAGGTGGGCACGCTCGTATTTACGGACTGCCGGTCGGACCTGATGGTGCTCGAGCGCTCGCTGGCCCGGATCTCGGTAGACAAGGTGCGCGACTTCGTCTTTCACGTGTTTCTGGAGGGCGGCATCGAGAACCTCGCGGTGCCGACCAACCGGCGCCACAGTAGCGCCTCGGTTGCTGGCATCGTCGCGTTGGATATGGGCCAGCCTGTCCGCATGCAGCGCAATGCATGCAGGGTGCTCACGTTCTTTGTGCCCGGCGAAATCGTGCAGGAAATCTTTCCTGATCCGGATGCCCTTCACGGCCGTACGGTCCACGGTTCGACGCCGTTCGCACAGCTGATCATCGAACACATTGCGGCGCTCGCCCGGAACATCACCTGCATGAGCGCCGCCGAAGCGGACGTCGCCATTCGCGCAGGCGCCCAGCTCCTCGTCGCAGCCTTTGGAAAGGAAGCGGGCCTGAGCGGCAACGCACGTGCGGCGGCCCGCGCGGTTATGTTCGGTCAGGTGCGGCGCCATATCAAGGCGCACCTGTACGAGGAGACGCTGTCTCCCGAAACCGTACTCGACGCGCTGCACTTGCCACGCCGGAGCCTGTATCGCCTGTTCGAACACGAAGGCGGTCTGAGTGCCTATATCCGGCATCTGCGGCTAAGGAGCGCGGCCGACGATCTGGCGCGCTTCCCGCATATGGCGGTGACGAATATTGCCTACGGAGTCGGCTTCAAAAGCGCCTCGGATTTTACGCGTGCCTTCAGGCGGGCTTATGGGATGGCGCCGCAGGATTTCCGGGCGATGGCCGTCAAGACTGCTTAGGCCGTTCCTTGAACAGCAGCAGCGCACAAAAACTCACCGCGCATGCCGGCGCCACATACCAGGCCGCGGACATCGGATTGCCGGTCCATTTGATCAATCCCGTCACGATGAATTGAGCGGTGCCGCCGAACACCGCGACGGCGAGCGCGTGCGAAATCGCCATGCCGCTTGCGCGCACCCTTACCGGAAGCGATTCAAGCACCAGCAGGGTGACGGCACCGGCGCCGAGCGCCAGCAGCATGCTGACCAGTGCGACGCCACACAGGATAGGCAGTGCGCTTTTCGCGTGGGTCATCATCAGAAACACGGGATAGATCAGCAACGCCATGCCGCCGGAGCCGAAGAGGGCCAGCGGTTTGCGGCGGGGCAGACGGTCTGCGAGAAGACCGGCAAGCGGCGGAACGCAGACCAGCAGCAGTGCAGAGCACGCAGATACCGTGAAGCCGGTCATCGCGGGCATATGCTTCACCCGAGTCATGTAGCTAGGCATGTAGTAGACGGTCGCGTAGACCGGTATGGTATGCCCCATCATCATCAGCATTGCCAGGAAAATGGTTTTGCCGTGTGCGCGAAGGAGTTCGGCCAACGGCATGCTGATATGTCTGGCTGCGGCGGCGGGAAGCGGGGGCTCGCTCAGCCTTTGGCGAAGGTACAAACCGACTGGCGCGATCAGAAGGCCGATCAGGAATGGCACGCGCCACCCCCACGCGGCGAGAGCGTCCGGCGACATCGTGCGGGTGAGTAGCACGCCCAGGGCTGCACCCAGCAAGGCCGCCGCGCCCTGGCTTGTGAACTGCCAGGCGAGCAGGAGACCACGACGCGCTACGGGCGCGGTCTCCATCACGAAACTCGCGGCCACGCCGATGTCGCCACCGACCGCAAGACCCTGCAACGAGCGAGCGGCGACAACAATCAGCGGAGCGGCGACACCTATCGTGGCAAACGACGGGCATAGGCCGAGCGCGGCGGTCCCGAGGGCCATCATCCAGCAGGCCCTCACCATCGCTGCACGGCGGCCGACGCGGTCTGCATAAGCGCCGATCATCATCGCGCCAAGCGGGCGCATGAAGAAGCCGACGCCAAATGTGCCGACTGCCAGCAGCAACGAGGTCATCGGATCTTTTGCGGGGAAGAACTGCTGCCCGATCATGACCGCGAAGAAGCCGTAAACGGTGAAATCGAACATTTCGATTCCGGTCGCGAGCGATGCTGCGACAACGGCTTTGAGAATCTCACGGCGATTGTTCTGATTGCCGTCTGGCGAGTCGCATTGTGCGGCGTGAGTCTTACACATTCGTTCGTAGCGTGATCAATGTGGGTGCGTGAGCTTTGTATGGCTAAGCCATGCTCACTGCATGATGCATTTCAACATACCACGTTTGACCACAATATTTGCGCGCGGCAAACGTCTTTGTTCTCAGGGCGCAACACGCTCCCGGTTTTCGAATATGACATTCATCTCCCTCTTTACCAGAAGGCTTGATCGTGAATATCGATGAGATCGAGAAATTTCTGCGCGAGGCCCGCGCCGCCAATGGCCCCAGTCCTCTTCAGGATGCACAGGTCAATGCCGTGATCGATCGGGTGTGGTTGTCGCAACGCTATCCAGACGACGGCGGTCCGCGCGCCAATCCGAACTGTAATCCGGAGGACTATGCGGACTACGGCTTTTCAATCTTTCCCGCCCAGGGCGATCTGATCTATCTGCTATGCCGCGCGATACGTGCGACCCGAGTGGTGGAGTTCGCGACCTCCGTTGGCTTTTCGACGCTCTACTTCGCAGCAGCGATGCGCGACAACGGCGGCGGCACGGTGATCGGTTCCGAGCTGGTTCGATCGAAGGTGGCGACCGCGAGGCATAACCTTGCCGAAGCGGGATTGGCCAGCTACGTTGACATCCGCGAAGGCGATGGTCGTCAGACACTCAGGGATCTGGGCAGTCCGGTTGATTTCGCGCTCATCGATGGCTGGCCGCTCGGGTCGGGACCGTCGCTGGCCAGGCAGGTCATCGAAGTCGTGGCACCACAGATACGAACGGGTGGCTTTCTGATGAACGACAATGGCGAGTCGGACTACGTCGACTTTGTTCGGGATCCCGCCAATGGCTTTCTGTCGATCAATGTACCGATCAAAGGGGGGACGTTGCTGTCGATTAAATTGTTTTGAGCGGAAGGTGGGTGTCGATTAGCATTCTGGAAAAAACAGGATGAAAACTACGCATTCCGTAAGATTAGCCATAGCGTGCATCGTGGCTGGTCTTAAAACCGGTCGATCATCCCAAACTGGATGCCCCGAATAGGCGCACCGGGATAAGCGGGCGCCAGCCCCGTCACGTCGACACCGCGCAGCGTGAATTCGGCGCTAGCGTGATTGCGCAGCATGCCGGCGCTCGCATACAGCATGAGCCTCGCTGAGAGGTCGTATTCGCACGCAGCGCTGAACTGGTCGGCATTGTTGTCACCGCCCGACTGGTCGCGCATATAGGTGTATCCCAGCGATGCGCGGAAGTGCGCCGAGACGGCGTAGCGCGCCGACACCGACATGCCGTCGTCGTGATAGCGCGGCGATCCGCCGTCGCCGTTGAAGAACGCCACGAACGCGGTCGTTCGGCCAAGCTCGTACGACACGCCGCCGAGATTTGCACGCAGCCCTGTAGCGCCCGTGGTCTGCTGGTGAGCGTACGAAATGTGGAAGGGCCCGTTGCGGTAAGCGAAGGTCTCGAAGTTGCCGGATAGACCGTTGCCGTTGCCGCTGTCGGGCAATGCAACCATCAAGGTCGTCGTGAAGCCGTGCAAATCGGGCGACAGATAGGCGAGGCCGTTGTTCGTGTACGGGGTGATCTTCGACAGGTTGTTCAGTCCTGAGGCGATCGTGCCTGCGCCGAAGGCATCGAGTTCTCCCTTGAATGGAATGTAGATCGGCGAGTACTGACGGCCGAGCCGCAGTTCGCCCCACGGCGCCCCAACGCCGATCCATGCCTGGCGGTTGAACAGGGTGCCGGACGTCGCAAGCGCGCCGTCGGTCGAGTTGAAACCATTCTCGAGGTCGAACAGGATGCGCGTATCCGAATCGGTCTGCTCCCCGCCGCGCAAGCCAACACGAGATCCGCGAAAGGCACCCGAATCCAGTCGCGGTGTCCAGGAAGAACCCGGGTTGGTGATTTCGATGCTGGTATCGATCAGGCCATACAGTGTTACCGAACCTTGCGCATGGGCGCACTGGGCGCTAGCGCCCAGTGCGAGCAGAACGGAGACCGAGCAGACCGCTCGTTTACGCACGCGGTTCAGCTCCCATCAGGCAATGCGTACGCAATCACGTAGTCGCCCAGTTTCGTGCCAAACGAGCCATGACCGCCGGCGGCAATCACTACGTACTGCTTGCCGTTGACTTCATAGCTCATCGGCGTCGCCTGACCGCCCGCGGGCAAGCGAGCCTGCCACAATTGTTCACCCGTGTTGGTGCTGAAGGCACGGATATAGTTGTCCGCGGTTGCGCCGATAAAGAACACATCGCCTGCGGTGGTCATCGGGCCGCCGAGCATCGGCATCCCCATCTTGAAAGGAAGCGGGAGCGGTGAGCTGTCGCGCACCGTGCCGATACGTTTCTTCCAGACAATCTGGTTGGTCTTCAGATCGATCGCCGAGACGTAACCCCAGGCCGGCTGCTTGCACGGCAAGCCAAGTGGCGACAGGAACGGGTTCAGCGTCACGCCAAATGGAACGCCATACTGCGGCTGAATGCCTGCTTCGGTGCCGGTGCCGCCTTTATCGTTTGCGGGCGGTTGCATCGGATTGCCCGGACCGCGCGGAATCAGCCTCGATACGAAGGGCAGGGCAATCGGATTGGCAATTGCGATCTGACGATCGGTGTCGACAGCCAGCCCGCCCCACTCGAACATCCCGAGGTTGCCCGGGAACACCAGCGTGCCTTTCTCCGACGGCGGCGTGAACGTGCCGTCATAGTTCAGGCGGTGGAACATCACGCGACACACCATCTGATCGAACATCGTGGCGCCCCACATATCGGCGCCGGTCAGTTTTTGGCTTGGCCTAAATGTCAGCTCGGAGAACGGTTGGGTGGGCGATACGTGATCGCCCGGTGCCGCTCCTTGCGGGACCGGCTGTTCGGGCGCCGGGACGACCAGCGCGCCAGTGCGACGATCGAGTACAAAGATGTTGCCTGTTTTGGCGGGCGCATAGACCACGGGCACGACATTGCCCGATTTGTCGGTGATATCGGCAAGCGTAGGCTGCGCGGGCAAGTCCATGTCCCACAGGTCGTGATGCACCGTCTGGTAGAACCACGCCAGCTTGCCGGTCGAAGCGTGCAGCGCGAGCAACCCGCTTGCGTAGCGCTCCTCCTCGGGCGTGCGATTGCCGCCCCAGATATCCGGCGTGGTCACGCCCATCGGCAGGTAGACGATATCGAGTTTGGCGTCGTAGACAGCAGGCGCCCACGAATTCGGTGAATTCAGCGTGTAATGTTCGCCTTCGGCAGGAATGGCGTTCGGATCCTTGTTGCCCGGATCAAAGGCCCAAAGCAGCTTGCCTGCGTTGACATCGAAGCCGCGGATCACGCCGGAAGGTTCGCGGCTCGAATAGTTGTCCGTCACTGCACCGGCCACGACGATGACCTTGTCGGTGATGACGGGTGGGGACGTGGGTTCATATTGACCCGCCGTAGTCACCGGCTGGCCATGCTGCAGATCGAGGTCGCCATTGTTGCCGAAATCCGCGCAGCGTTGGCCCGTTTGCGCATCCAGCGCGAACAGATGGCCGTTGTTGACCGGCAGATACACGCGGCGCGCGCAGAGGGCGGCCGCGGCCGTTGGGGCTGTCGTTTGAGCGTTGTCCTCCGTGCTTGCCGCGGTCGAGTCGCGCATGTCGTGGTAGGAGACACCACGACATGTCACGTGCTGGAAGGTCGGATCCGTGATCAGACCGGGGTCGAATTTCCACGCCAGCTTGCCCGTCGCGGCATCCAGCGCGAACAGTATCTGGTGCGGCGAACACAGGTAGAGCATGTTGCCCACCTTGATTGGCGTGACTTCGTTGGTCGTCTCAACCGGGTCGGTCGCGCGCTTCGTGTCGCCGGTCTGGAACGTCCAGGCAACCTGCAGGTTTTTCACGTTGTCCGCGGTGATCTGCTTGAGCGGCGAGTAACGGGTGCCGTGCTGGGTGCGGCCATAGGCAGGCCAATCTGCAGCCGTTCCGCTCGCTGCGGGAGTCGCCGAAGTTGCCGCGTTGGCGCTCAGGATTCCGTTGATTTGCTGCGGATCGTTGAAGGCCGCATAAACGAGCACAAGGCCGCTGACAACCAGTGTTCCACCCAATGCGAGCGCCATCGGTTTTCCGGAGGCGTCCAGGGTGCGGTAAACAAACGGTAGCAGCAGCCAGATGCCGAATACGACCAGCACATCGAGTCGCGGCGTTAGGGCCCAGAAGTCGAAGCCGGCTTCCCACACTCCCCATACGATGGTGCACAGCAGCAGTAGCGCATAGAGCCCGAGCGCGATCGCTCTACGGCGGTAAAGGAGGGCGGCCGTTACCAGCATGACGACACCAGCAATGACATAGTACGGTGACCCGCCGATCGCCGTGAGCCAGATCCCGCCGATCAGCAGATACAAGCCGGCGAGGGCTGCGAAGAGAACACTGAGGAGACGGCCTATGTCTGATGACGCACGCTTCTGCATGATGTCGACCTCCTGGATGTCTATAAGGACGGGACTTGCCGAGCAGCAACCGGAGCGAGGTCAAGATGACCTGGCCGGTGCTCATTCATGAAACGACGCGATCCGCCACGCATAGCGCCGTGGTCGATGGTTGCACTTTTCGGGCCCGCTCGCTCACTGTATGCGACGGGGCGGAGGATTGCTAACTGAAGCGCGGTTGTACAGACAGACGAGCGCGCCGCCCTATCGGGCAGATCAGTCGTCGGAACATATTACAGTCGAATGTAGAAGTACGCGTGTTTCCTGCGGCACGTCTGTTTGCGCGTGGCTATCGCTGTCTTCGTGACAGGCGTTTCGCTTAGTAACCCGATGTGACGTTGCACGAAGCGATCTCGAAGCACGCACGCGGCACGCTCGCGGCAGCCTATGAGGACATCGAGCGCAAGCTCGCGGACGGCCGATCGTATGCGTTAGCGCACGGCTATACGGTAGTCGATCCGTTCCTGCTCGTCCTGTATCGCTGGGGTGCGCGCATCGGTCTGCCGATGGCGGACATTTGCCCTGCATGGACGGCGCAGGCACGGCGTATCGCTGAGCGCGCGGCGGTACAGCGCGTGCTGCAACGTGAGGGCGTCGCGTTCGATCATTGAGCCGCGCGCTGAGCTCACGCTATCGTGAAGGAGTACGAAGGCGCGCAGTAGTTCGAGTACTGGCGCAGCAGTCAACATGATTTACCGGCCCGCCTTGCACTGTATCGCTCATGAAACAAACCAACTGTGATCTGACCCGGTCCGCCAAGTGCGTAACCTGACAAGCATCAAATATGTCTGGAACGGAGTTGAGCATGACAATCGTCGCGTCGCTTAGAACAGTGTTCTGGGGCTTGCTTGGTGTGCGTAGCAGTGCCGATCATCGCGCTGATTTCGACGACATCAAGGTGCCATTGGCCCTGCCGCTGATGGCCTTCGCTGTGGCCGGTGCGTTCGCTGTGCTGGTGTATGGGCTGGCGGATATCGCGGTTCGCGTTGCGGGGTGATTCTGCCGCCAGACTGGACGGCGCTAGTGTTCCGTTCCGTTGTTAACCAATCTATGTTCAAGTAGCATGCTGGTATCAACGTAGCGGGAGATGCCGACGTGCCGATGGGTCGACCGAAGGCGGAACTGGTATTGAGTGACGAGGAGCGCTCGCAGCTGACTTCGATATCGCGTTCGCGGTCGATTTCGGCAGCGTTGGTGGCGCGTGCGCGCATCGTGCTGGCGGCGGCTGCTGGGGAGCCCAACAGCGCAATCGCCCAACACCTGCACCTCACACGTGGCACGGTGGGCAAGTGGCGTATCCGTTTCCTTGAGCAGCGCATCAACGGGCTCTATGACGAAGTGCGTCCCGGCAAGCCGCGCACGATCGACGACGAGCGGCTTGCGCAACTGATTCATAAAACGCTGCACACGCAGCCCGCGGATGGATCTACACACTGGAGCGTGCGCACGATCGCTGCCGAAACGGCGATCTCGCCGACCAGCGTTCACCGCTATTTCAAGTTGCTGGGCCTGCAACCGCATCGAAGCGAAAGCTTCAAGCTCTCGACCGATCAATTCTTCATCGAGAAATTGCGCGATGTGGTTGGCCTGTATCTGAGCCCGCCAGAGAACGCCCTGGTCCTGTGCGTGGACGAGAAGAGCCAATGCCAGGCGCTCGAACGCACACAGCCCATGCTGCCGATGGGTTTCGGGTACGTCGAAGGCGTCACGCACGATTACGTTCGCCACGGCACCACCACGCTGTTCGCCGCGCTGAACGTGCTCAACGGTGCAGTACTCGCCACCTGCAAGCCGCGTCACAGGCATCAGGAATTCCTGTCGTTCTTGCGTGAAATTGACAAGGCGGTGCCGGTCGATCTCGACGTGCACTGCATCGTTGATAACTACAGCAGTCACAAGCATCCCAAGGTCAAGGCGTGGCTGGCGGCACGGCCGCGATGGCACATGCATTTCATTCCGACCTACAGTTCGTGGCTCAACCAGGTTGAACGATTCTTTGCGCTGATCACCGACAAGGCAATCCGCAGGGGCTCGTTCGACTCGGTCAAACAGTTGATCAACCGTATCGATCAATTTGTGTCCCATTACAACGAAAACTGCAAACCGTTCATGTGGACCGCCTCAGCCGACTCCATCCTCGCAAAGCTACAAAGACTTTGTGCACGGATCAGCGGAACGGAACACTAGCGCTCAGACGGCAAAGTGACTACACGCGTCTTACGCGCTAGCTGCGGCCGCCTGCTCCTCGCGCGCATATTGCGTAGGCGGCCGGCCGACATGCCGCGTGAAGGCGACGCTGAACGTGCTGGCCGAGCTGTAGCCGACGCGCTGCGCAATTTCGGCGATACGGCCTTCATTGCGGCGCAACAGATCCTTCGCGAGGGCCATGCGCCAGGTGAGCAGATATTCCATCGGCGCGACGCCGACCGCGCGGCTGAAGCGCTCGAAAAAAGTCGAGCGCGACAGCGCGGCTTCCTTCGCAAGCTCAGCCACTGTCCATGCGTGCGTCGGGCGTGCGTGCATCCCACGGATCGCGGCCGCGAGCCGCGAGTCGGAGAGCCCACGCACGAGGCCCGGTGACGCGTCGGTCCCTGCCGCGGACCGCAGCGCCTCGATGAGCAGCACTTCCAGCAGTCGTGAGAGCACGACCTCGCGCGCGGGCCGCTGCTCGCGTGATTCCTCTCGCACCAGTTCAACGAGCGTGGCCAGACGTTGTTCGCCGCGAACATGCACGAGTTGCGGCAGCAGCGAAACCAGCAGGGACGCATCCGGTGAAGCAAAGCTGCAGTGGCCCGCCATCATTCGCGTGTCGATCGGGTTGCCGGGGGCGCCGATTCGGTATTCGCCGTTGCCCAATGGGGTGGGCGCCCCCGTCTCGATGCCCGGTGGTGGTGGCTCAAGGCTGGACATCGCGACGCCGTAGGCCGCAGGGATCAGGACGAAGTCACCCGACAGCAGCTCAATAGGTTCGTGTCCGTCGATGGCGATACGGCACCCGCCCTCGAGGATCACGCAATAGAACGGCTGCCCGGCGTCCGAGCGACTGATGCGCCAGGGGCTGGCGCCGAGGACGAGTTTGGAGAACCGGGCGCCTGGCTGCAGCAGCGTCACGACTTCGGCCAATGGATCGATCATCGCCGGACTCCTGCAAATGAAATTCGGATGATTGATTGTAGCAAGTACGGGCGTGGCGATCTATCGTAGGGGTACACGCAAACCACCCCCACAGGAATTTCCATGAAAACCGTGCTAATCACCGGCTGCTCGTCCGGATTCGGCCTCGAAATCGCCCGCTACTTCCTGGCCCGCGACTGGCAGGTCGTCGCCACGATGCGCACGCCGCGTACCGACGTGCTGCCGCCTTCAGACCGCCTGCGCGTGCTGGCGCTCGACGTCACGAATCCGGAGAGCATTCGCGAGGCTGTCGATGCGGCGGGCCCGATCGACGTCCTCGTCAACAACGCGGGCTTCGGCGCGGCTTCCCCAGCCGAACTGGTGCCGATGGCGACGGTACGCGAGCTGTTCGAGACCAACACCTTTGGCACGATCGCATTGACGCAAGCGATGCTGCCTCAGTTCCGCGAGCGCAGGGCCGGCGTCGTCGTGAACGTGACGTCGAGTGTGACGCTGAAGGCGTTGCCCCTGCTCGCCGCGTACCGCGCGAGCAAGGCGGCGGTAAACGCATTCACGGAGTCGTTGGCGGCGGAGCTCGAACAGTTCGGCGTGCGGGTGCGCCTGGTGCTGCCGGGCCGTGCGCCCGACACCCGCTTCGGAGACAACGCGCGCGCCCACATGCACGGCCTCGACCACGAGGCTTATGCCGATCTCGTCAAGGAGGTCTTCGCGCGGCTGGGGGATACGTCTTCCCCGACCACCCAGGCACAGGACGTCGCCGAAGCCGTGTGGCGCGCGGCGACCGACCCGTCATCGCCGATGCACATTCCGGCCGGCGCCGACGCCGAAGCCTGGGCGGCGGAGCTTCGCTGAGCAAGCGGCGCGCCGCCGTGCTGAACTGAAACCGGCAATGGATTGTGTGCGCCACAACGCAATACAGCGCAATACGAAAGGAGAGGGCTATGCAGGACAAACCCGTCGCTCTGGTCACCGGGGCGAATCAAGGAATCGGTCTTCAGATCGCCAAGGATCTCGCGGCACAGGGCTTCACTGTGCTGGTCGGATCGCGCAATGTTGAGCGCGGCGAGGCTGCGGCCAAGGACGTCGGCCCGGACGCTCACGCGCTTCAACTCGACGTGACGGATCAGGCCTCGGTCTCAGCTGCGGCGGAGCGCGTGCGCAACGAGTTTGGCCGCCTCGACGTGCTCATCCAGAACGCGGCCATTTCCAATACGAGGAAACGTCCCGGTCAGTCCGTCGAGGAGTATGCGAAGACGACCCGTCCGAGCAACGTGTCCATCGATGAAATGCGCGCGGTCTGGGACACGAATGTGTTCGGCGTCCTCTCTGTTTATCAGGCGATGCTGCCACTCCTGCGCGAGACGCCGGGCGCCCGGATCGTCAACGTGTCGAGCGGGATTGGGTCGCTAACCACGAACTCGGACCCGGCCTACGCCTATCGCGCGATTTTTGGCCCGGTTTACCCGGCGTCCAAGACGGCTCTCAACGCTTTGACGCTCGCCATGGCACTCGAGCTGGAGCCGGAGGGTATCAAGGTCAATGCCGTCTCTCCGGGCTATACGAGTACGAACCTCAACGGCTATGCGGGCACGGAGACGGTCGAGGAGGGCGCTCGCGAGGCGGTGCGTGTCGCGCTGCAGGGCCCGGACAGCCCCACTGGGACGTTCACGCGTTGGGAAGGCGAAACAATCCCTTGGTGAAGTGGTATCGAGCAACAGGCCACTCCAGATCCAGGTTTGGGCAGGCGTTTTCAAACCGGCACCTGGAGGTTGTCGTGCGAATCCGCGACAATGAACCAAAGTCAGGCATCCAGCCGTGCCTGCCCACCAGCTACAGATGCAACCTGATCTGTGTCGCAAAGGCCTCAATGACGTCTTCATTTCGCGCCAGAAGCAGCCACTGGCCCACACGGTTGGAAATCAGCAGTCCCGCCTCGATCAATACCGCGACGTGCGCCGATACGGTCGACTGCGATAGCCCACTGCGCGCATGAATTGCATTTAACGGTATTCCGCTGCCAAGGTTGCCGTATTCCTGCGCGAAGCATTGGCCCGGTGTTTTCAACCACCTCAGGACCTCGCGTCGGAACGGGTTGGCGAGTGCCTTATGAATCAAATTCTCGTCGACCATAGTGGGCTCAGTGGCGCTGCCTCGACAATGACTTTGCAATGTTCCTGGCGCAATCTTCGCCAAGGTCTTCCCTGACGAGACCCAAGGCCAGCTGCATACCATCACTGACACCGCACGACGAGTACAGGTTGCCATCCTTCAGGCAGTGTTGATCGCTCATGACGTGCACCAGGGGATACTCGGCGGAGAGACGTTGCGCGTGGCGCCAATTGACGGTCAAGGTGCGGTGGTCGGCAAGGCCGGCGCGCGCGACTAAAAAGGCCCCGTTGGACACCGACGCGAGTTTTCGCACGCTACGTCCGGCATCGCTGAGCCAGTCCACGAGTTCGCTATGCTCAAAGCTCGAACCGACAACTTGAGAACCTGGCACGACGACGATGTCGAATGAGGTGCGCATGTCCGTCAAACTCTCCGTCGTGCCCACCGCTACGCCATTCGAGCACAGCACAGGCCCCGGCGACGGCCCCACGAGATGCTGGTCGTACAGCGTCGAGCCGCAGAGACGGTTTGCTGCGTGGAAAACCTCCATCGGACCCGTAACTTCGAGCAGCCGAAATCCTGCGTACAGCATTATCGCAACTTGCATGCGCCGTTACTCCGCGAAGCCATTGCACACGAGCGGTCGCATCTGCTGCGAGCGCATCCCGTTACCGCCCGGTGCGAGGTATGGCATTTTCAACATGATGAATCTGTCCTCGGTTATCGTTGCCGTGGCAACGCAGCCGGCGAATATTGAAGAGGCGGCTGTAGCCGTATCGATGAGACCCAGTCTAATCAGCCGGCATGGAAGAGGGAACACGTGGATGTCACCGTCCCTGGCCAATTAACGTGAGATTTAGGCCAATGGCGCCGCTGCGGCAATGTCGTACGTTGCGTTGCGTCTGGAGGTCGACGTCCATCGGGCCGCTCGGTCCGGTCTTATTACACGGCTGCAAAAGACAATTGCCGGTTAGTGTGTCCCTGTTTACGGGCCATTGCGGTAAGCTGCGATACCGCTCGTCAATACCGGTTTGTAAGCTTGGTCGAGTCGTTCGGGTGAAGCCAATCGAATCGCCGGTATCGGAAACGGGCCTATTAACTCCACGAAGGTCACGGCATGAAAGTCGCCATTGTTATATTCGATGGTGTGCAGGCGCTCGATGTTGCAGGCCCCCTCGACGTGTTCGCGGAAGCCAACACGATCCTTTCCGCAGAGCAGAAATACGAAGTCACCCTTATCGGACCTCGGGCCGGGGCGGTGACGTGCTCGAACGGCATGCAACTTTCGGTGCCGTTTGGCTACGCCGATCTTGATACGCAATGGGACCTGCTACTGGTCGCAGGAGGGCCGCAATTGCCCGACGCTCATCCGTCCGGTGACTTTCTGACGTGGCTGCAAAATCAGGCACGAGGCGCGAAACGGTTTGGCTCCGTTTGCAATGGGGCATTCGTGCTGGCCCATGCAGGATTGCTCGACGGCAAGGAAGTGACAACCCACTGGGCTGACGCAGGTCGCCTCGCCCACGAATTTCCGCAGGCGTCTGTGCAGCCCGACAAGATCTTCGTTCGTGACGGACGCCTCTTCACCTCGGCAGGCGTGACGGCCGGCATTGATCTGTGCCTGTCGCTGGTCGCCGAGGACTGGGGACACGAACTGGCGGTGCGCGTGGCAAAACGCCTGGTTGTCTATATCCAGCGCGAGGGCGGCCAGTCGCAGTACAGCCCATATATTGGAGCGGGGAGGGAAGAAGATCCGATTATCGGCAAAGTCCACCGCTATGTGACTGAGCATATAACCGATGCGCTATCGATCGAACAACTCGCGAGCGCAGTTTCAGTGAGCCGGCGCACCTTCTCGAGAGTGTTTGCGAAGTATGCCAAGGTGACACCGTCCGTATTTGTCGAGCAGGTTCGCGTCGACACCGCGAGGAAGCTGCTCGAGGACACCGATGCACCGCTGAAGACCGTGGCATTCAAATGCGGCTTCCGCAGCGCCACGCATATGCGCACGACTTTCTCGCGACGCCTGGAGGTCACACCGAAACAATATCGGCAACGATTCCGCGGCGACGAAGACAAACAGCCACGGGTAGATAACGTCGCCCAAAAGCAGGTTGTTTTGCAATGAGTATCTCGTCTGTGCCTGACGTTGAGTCCGGTCAAGCGCTGCCTGATCTTCTTGAGCCGGGCTTGTCGTTCGTATTTTGCGGCATCAATCCAGGCATGCGTGCGGCATCGAGCGGTCATCACTTCGAGGGCAGAGGCAATCGGTTCTGGCGGGTCATGCATCTTGCGGGTTTTACGCCAGAACTGATTCGTCCTGAAGACGACCACACGGTGCTGCGATATGGCTGCGGTCTCACAACGGTGGTGCCGCGGCCCACCGCGCAGGCCGCCGAGCTGTCGCGAGCGGAGATCGAACTGGCTGGAGATGCCTTCAGGCGGAAGATCGAGCAGCATGCCCCGCGGAACGTCGTTTTCCTCGGAAAAATGGCGCTCTCGGCAATCTTCGCCACGCGCGATATCCACTGGGGCCTGCAAGCCCAGCCATTCGGCGGCGCGCGTGCGTGGGTCGTACCCAATCCAAGTGGACTGAACAGGGCGTTCGATCTCGATGCGCTGGTGGCCGCCTACCGGGAAGTTCGCATTGCAGTCGGGTCCACGCCCTGAAGGTGCGCGTTCTGGCGCAGCGCATCGGTGACGAATTCCATGAAAGCGCGAATCTTGCCGCTGCTGCTTCGTCGCTCGACATGAAGCAGGTTCACCGGGATCGCCTCGGGTTCGTATGACGTCAGGACAGGTTGGAGCTTGCCATCGAGTACCTCCGGAGCCGCCTGATACGACAGCAACTGGGTTATCCCCACACCGTCGACGGCGGCGAGCACGGCAGCGACACCCAGGTCGACCACCATCCGCGGTTGAAGTCTGACGGGCAATCTCGAGCCGTTCTCGCTGAACACCCACTCGAGCGGCAGCGAGACGCCGGTGAACGACACACAGTGATGCTTGGCCAGATCTCTCGGGTGAAACGGCTCTCCGTGCGCGGACAGATATGCGGGCGCCGCGTACGTACGACGCCGCACCACCCCTAACGGAATGGCGAATGTCGAGGAGTCTCCCAGGTGGCCCACGCGGATAGCAATGTCCACCCCTTCCTCAAGAAGCCGCGTCGTTCGATCGTCGTACACCGCATTGACGTTGACGTCCGGATAACGCAGCGCGAACGCGTTGATCAGAGGCGCCACATACCGCTGGCCAAACAGGACCGGCGCAGAAACGGTTAACGTCCCTACGGGATTGAGTTGATCGGCCGCAATGTTGGCTTCCGCATCCGTGATGGTGTCCAACACTTTCCTGCAGGCTTCGAGGTAGGCCATACCGGCATCCGTCGGACGAACCGATCGGGTTGTCCGGGCAAGCAGATGGGTGGCAAGACGGGTTTCTAGCGAGTTGACCGCCCGCGAGACCGCAGCGGCCGACATGCCGACTTTCTCGGCCGCGCCCGTAAAGCTACCTCGGTCGACGATAGCGACGAAAACCTCCATCTCCCGCAATTTGTCCATTCCGCTTCCCCTCTGATCACCGGCGTCCACACGCCGTGATTCTATGCGTTGTGATCCACATAGTGGCGATTGGCGTCGTCGAATGGCGCAAAGAAGTCACGAAATGTCCAACGCTGGATTCTTTCCAGATCGCAGAAACGGCCTCTTTAGCTTGTCCACGCCGGAAAGGTCGCTTTACCGGTTCGAAAAAGACTCTTTCAGGCAGTGAGGGTTATCCGGACACGCATGACCGGTTGGCAAAATTCGCTCACTCATTGGCCCAATACCAACTAGCTTGGACTCCAATGCATTGGCCCTATCCTGGACAATTACTGCACGTCGTAAGGCTGACTAAACACAGAGGTGCTTATGTTCTCCGCAATGCTTGAAGTTCACCCAAAACCCGCACAAGTCGATGCTTACCTCGGCATGGCCAAGATGCTACGTCCGGAACTCGAGAAGATCGATGGGTTTATCGACAACAATCGCTACGCCAGTCTCACACGCGAAGGATGGCTCCTTTCGCTGTCGAGTTGGCGCGACGAGAAGTCGCTCATCCGCTGGCGCAGCCAGGAGACGCACCACAAGATCATGCAAGCTGCGCGCGATCGCGTGTTTTCCGACTATCGCTTGCGCATTGGCCAGACCGTCAGCGATACCCACGTGCCTGCGGGACAGGTCTTGCGTGAACAGCGCTTCGATGTCACCGAGGTCGGGCAAGGCACAGCGGTGACGCTGCACGATTGGAAGTTCTCGCCGGCGTGGGTTAAGCAGGCTCTCTCGGAAGAGGTGGCGAAAGCGCTGGGAGTCGATACAGGCGCACCTGGTCTCGTTTCATGGGACGTCTTCGACCACCTGATCACACCGGGCGAAGTGATCGCAGTGGTGACATGGCGCGACCATGCAGCAGCTGAAGCATTCCTGGGTGATGCGGCGACGCCGGATGTTTCGCGCCTGCGCAATATTCGCATCGTCCGGGAGTACGGAATGTTCGACCGCCGGGAAGCGCCGCAATTCTTTAAAGAGGCGCAACCGAAGGTGTAAAGCGCTCGCATTGCGTTATCGCTGCTGGGGGATCCACGCTTTACGCGGTTCCTCCAGCCAGGATTGTTTAGATGCCCTATCAAACATAAGTAGCAACGGGACTTCTATGACTACAGGTAACCCTTTAACAACGGGAATGGGAGCGCTGACTGTCGCACAGTCAACGGTGCCCGCTGCTGTGCCGGGACCAGCAGCTCCTGCGCAGCCTGCACCCAAACAAGCCGCGCTAACGCTTCGTCTAGCCATTGGCCTCATTGGGATGCTCTTTGCATCGCTGTTGGCCATTCTCAATGAACAGGTGACAGCACTGTCGCTGGCGGACATTCAGGGGGCGCTCTCGATCGGGCATGACGATGGCACCTGGCTGACCACACTGTTCGAAGCGGCTAACGTCACGACGATGGTGTTTGCTCCGTGGTTCGGGATCACCTTCACGCTCAAGCGATTCACGATCGGCGCCGTGATCGCGACGATGCTCTTCGGGTTCCTTTGCCCCTTCGCGCCGAACCTGCATACGCTCTATGTGTTGCGCGTCCTGCAGGGGATAGCCGGCGGATGCCTTCCGCCGATGTTGATCATCGTGGCGCTGCGCTATCTTCCGCCCAAAGTGAAGCTATACGGACTCGCCGGGTACGCGCTCACGGCGACCTTTGGACCGGCAGTCGGCACACCGCTCGCCGCTTTGTGGACCGAGTATGTCGGTTGGCAAATGGCCTTCTGGCAAATCGTCCCGCTTGGCCTCGCAGTCTGCGTGGCGATCCAGCAGGGGCTGCCGCCCGACCCGCTCAAACTCGAACGACTCAAGGCATTCAACTGGGCCGGCTTTCTGACGGGATTTCCCGCCGTCGCCATGCTGGTGATCGGTCTTTTGCAAGGGGATCGGCTTGACTGGCTCAATTCCGATTTGATTCGCGTGATGTTCGTCGGGGGGGGGCTGCTGTTAGCGACCTTTCTCGTCAACGAGTGGTTTCACCCGCTGCCTTTTTTCAAGCTGCAGTTGCTGTCGCGCAGAAACTTTACGCACGGACTGATGACACTCGTGGGCGCGGTCATCCTGCTGGTTGGCGTGGCTGCCATTCCCGGCCAATATCTCGCGAGGGTTCACGCCTATAGGCCGCTGCAGACCGCGCCCTTGTCGTTGCTGGTGGCGATTCCGCTCTTGATCGCACTGCCTCTGACGGCTGCCGTCCTGAACCTGCGGAAGGTCGACCACCGCTGGGTCATGGCGATCGGATTGAGCCTCATGATCACCACGTGCCTGATGGGGAGTTTCATCACGTCCGAATGGATCCGCAACGATTTCTACTGGCTTCAATCGATCCAGATCGTCGCGCAACCGATGGTGATCCTGGGAATCCTGATGGGCGTGACGACGGGCCTGGCTCCGACGGACGGTCCGTTTGCCTCGGCGATGTTCAACTCGATCAAAACGTTTTCCGCGGCTGTGGCGACAGCGCTCATCGAAGGCCTGGGCACCAGTCGAGAACGTCTGCATTCGAACATGCTCGTGGACCAGTTGGGCAATCACGCGCTGGTGACGAGCCAAAGTATCGACGCAATGCATGGTCTTGGCGAACTTGCACACCGGATCCACGAGCAGGCCGTGGTACTGACCTCGGCGGATCTCTATCGCGTCATCGCAGGTGTTGCCATCGCTACTCTTTTCCTGGTGCCAGTGTTGCCCGTGCGGATTTATCCGCCGTGGTGCACTACGCCTCCCTCTTCTCGTTAAGGGACGCTAATCATGTCATCCGTTGCACGATCTCCCCTCAAAATTATTCCGGTGGTCGCTCTGGTCGTCGCGGTCGCTGTTGGCGTATGGGCCTGCTCAGGGCTGTCAGGCGGCTCGAATACCGAATCCACCAACGATGCTTATGTCGAGGCCGATTTCACCCTTGTGGCGCCGCGTGTCGCCGGTCAGATATCCGACGTATTTGTCGACGACAACCAGTCGGTCAAAGCCGGGCAACTACTGGTGCGTATTGATGACCGTGACTTCAAGGCCGCATTGATGAGCGCAGAAGCGGACGTGGTTGCGGCAAAGGCGTCCGTCGCAAACTACGACGCCGAGATTGCACGGCAGCCTTCGCTCGTCGAGCAGGCACGCTCGACGCTCAAGTCCGACGAGGCCTCGATCGGGTTTGCGCGAGCCAACGCCGCGCGCTACCAGAACCTCTCGGACGCGGGCGCGGGAACGACTCAGGAGCAACAGCACGCTTCGAGCACGCTCGCCGAGCAACTCGCGCAGCAGGCCCACGATGGCGCCGTGCTGAGCTCGACTGAGCAGAACCTGAACGTATTGAATACCCAGCGCGACAAGGCGGCCGGCGCACTCGCACGCGCCGAAGCGGCGCTCGAGCAGGCGAAGCTCAATCTGTCCTATACGGAGATTCGCGCGCCGGTCGACGGCAAGGTGGGGCGGCGTTCCGCGCGGGTTGGCGCATTCGTGACGCCCGGTGCGCCGGTTCTCGCGATTGTGCCGCTTTCCGAAGCCTATGTCGTCGCCAACTTCCAGGAGAACCAGATCACCCATATGCGGCCAGGCGAAAGTGTGCGGATCAAGGTCGACAGCTTTCCTGGCGTGGTGATTCACGGCCGTATCGATAGTCTCGCTCCCGCAACCGGCGTGGCCTTTGCGCCTATCGCACCGGACAATGCGACGGGCAACTTCACGAAGGTCGTCCAACGCGTACCGGTCAAAATTTCCATTGACCGCGGACAAGAAGCGGCGTCTGCGTTGAGCGTGGGGCTTTCAGTCGAAACGGAAGTCGCCGTCGGTCAGCATGGCGAAGCATTGGCCGAAGGAGGAGAGGGAAAATGAATGCGAACGATCTTTCCATCCGCGCCTTGGCGCTGGAGTTACTGGTGTGCCTCGTGATGGCGGGCTGCACTGTCGGACCGGATTTTCAACGTCCAACGGCGTCCGCGCCGCCGCAAGTCTTTGATCGTACCCAGACTGCGCAAGCATCGAGCAAGGCTGTCGAGGCGGGATTCAATTCAGACTGGTGGACCCTGTTTAACGACCCCACGTTGAATGCGCTCGAAAAACAACTGGCCGATGCGAACCTCGATGTGGCCGCGGCGTCGGCGCGCCTGCGTCAAAGCCGGGCCGAGCAGCGGGTGGCGGGCGCGGCGGAATATCCCACGCTCGATGGCGCTGCGTCGTACGATCGCGAGCGTGGCAGTCCGAACGGCATTCTGGGGCTGCTCGGGGTCAGCCCAACCGGAAGCCAGTCGCAATCCGCTTCGGGTGCGACACCGCTTGGCGTGGCGCCGTTGCCGGGCCCGACGGGCTCGCCGGCTTATAACCTTTATCAGGCCGGCTTCGATACCTCCTGGGAACTCGATATCTGGGGCGGGGTTCGACGCGGTGTCGAAGCCGCGTCTGCCATGTCGGAAGCGTCATACGACGATCGAAACGCCGTGTTGTTGTCTGCCCGTGCCGAACTCGCGCGAGACTATATCGAGTTGCGCGACACCCAGTCGCTGCTGCAGATCGCGCGAGAAAACCTTGAGATTGCTCGCAATACCACGAAGCTCACGCAGATACGGGTGCATGAAGGCGTGACGACGGATCTGGACGTGGCCAACGCCTCCGCGCAGGTGGCGTCGATCGAAAGCCTGATTCCGCCGCTCGAATCGCGCTGCGCGACCACGATCAACGCGATTGGCGTATTGCTCGCCGAAGAGCCGGGCGCGCTTGCGCAAACGCTCGGCGAGCCGCATGACGTGCCCGAGCTGCCTGCACAGGTGCCCATCGGCTTTCCGTCGGAGCTCGTGCAACGCCGCCCCGATATCAGGAAGGCAGAGGCGCAACTGCATGCGGCCACAGCGTCGATCGGCGTGGCGAAGGCGGACTTTTATCCGCGCATATCGCTGAATGGCAGCGCAGGCTTCCAGAGTCTTCAGCTCTCGAACCTCGCCAACTGGGCGTCCGGACAGTTTGTTGTCGGGCCCTCCATCACGATGCCGATCTTCGAGGGCGGGCGCCTCAAGGGCACACTGCACTTGCGCGAGGCACAACAACAGGAGGCCGCGATCAACTATAAGCACACCGTACTTGAGGCCTGGCGTGAGGTGAATGATGCCTTGGTTGTCTACGATGCCGAGCAGTTGCGCCGCGATAAGCTGAAGGCCGTGGTTGCCCTGAACCAGCGCGCGCTCTCGATCGCGCAACAGCGCTACAAGGGTGGGGCGGTTGACTATCTCGACGTGCTGAACGTGCAGAAGCAACTCCTCGACGGCCAGAGCAACCTGGAACAAAGCCAGGCGAGCGCCGCTGCGAATCTCATCACACTATGCAAGGCGCTCGGCGGCGGCTGGGAATCGACTTACGCCAATCCATACGCCTCGCGTTGATGGGGACACGGCGGCGAGCAGCGGTTCGAAAATATCGCACTTCGCCGTGTACTTAATGAGCAATGCCATGTATTGTTGTTCAACAGGCATCGCTAGTGGCGATTAGCGGGACGTGCCACAAATTAGAGGCGCGCAAAGTGCCGGCGGTGATCCAATAAGTGGGACGGAGGGCTTCGTCTCATGCACCGTGGCGGGTCACCGTTGTCCTGAATGATCTGCTTATTGGCGGCGTGAGCAGTAGCCGGAAAGGCGAGGGGCGTGGTAAAAAATTCTGAATGGAATTCGCAGCTTAGCTTTCGTGGGAGTCCGTTGTGGATCTCACCGGATATGAATTGGAGCCGCTGCACGATGACGGCGACTTTTCACTTTATCGTGCCCGAAGACCCAGCCATCCTGTCTCGGTGTTAGCGCTGGTCGCCACGCGCACGGCCTCGCACAGCATTACACGCCTCGAGCACGAATACGGCTTGGCCCCGTTGCTCGATTCCAGCTGGGCCGCTCAGCCCCTCGCGCTGTACCGCCGCAGAGAGCCGCCCATGCTCGTTCTCGATGACGACGGCGGCGAACCTCTGCATCGCTCGCTCGGCCGTCCGCTGGAGCTCACGCGTTTTTTGCGCATCGCCGCGAATCTGGCGCGGGTGGTCGGCCACGTTCATCGGTGCGGTCTCGTTCACAAAGACATCAAGCCGGCGAATGTGCTTGTGGACGGGAACGGCAACGTGCGTCTCACGGGCTTCGGCATCGCCTCGCAACTGCCGCACGAACATCAGCCGCCCGCGCCGCCGGAAATCGTTGCCGGGACCTTCGCGTATATGGCGCCCGAGCAGACGGGCCGCATGAACCGCTCGATCGATACGCGCAGCGATCTCTACTCGCTCGGTGTCACGCTGTACGAGATGCTCACCGGGTCACTGCCGTTCACGGCGTCCGACCCGATGGAATGGATTCATTGCCACATCGCGCGCAGGCCGAGACCGCCCAGCGAACGCGTCGCCGGGCTTCCGGCGGCAGTCGAGGGCATCGTGCTGAAGTTGCTCGCCAAGGCTGCGGAGGACCGCTACCAGACCGCGGCGGGTGTCGAGGCCGACCTCCGGTCGTGCCTTGCGGTATGGGAGGCGGACCATCGCATCGAGCCGTTCCGGCTGGGTGCGCACGACGCGTCCGACCGGCTGCTGATCCCCGAAAAACTGTACGGACGCGAGGCACAGATCGAAGCGCTTGTGACGGCGTTCGATCGTATCGTGGCCGGCGCCGGGGCTGAACTTGTGCTGATCTCCGGCTATGCCGGTATCGGCAAATCGTCGGTCGTCAACGAGTTGCACAGGGTGCTGGTGCCACCGCGCGGCCTGTTCGCGTCCGGAAAATTCGACCAGTACAAACGTGACATCCCTTATGTGCCGTTTGCGCAAGCCTTCCAGTCGCTCGTGCGCAACCTGCTGAGCAAGAGCGACGCAGAGGTCGAGCCGTGGCGGCACGCGCTTCTGGAGGCGCTCGGGCCCAATGGTCAGTTGATTGTGAATCTGATCCCGGAGCTTGCGCTGATTATCGGCGAGCAGCCGGGCGCGCCGGCTCTCCCGCCGCAGGACGCTCAAAACCGCTTCCAGATGGTATTTCGCCGTTTTCTCGGCGTATTCGCGCAGCCCGAGCATCCGCTCGCGCTGTTTATCGACGATCTGCAATGGGTCGATACGGCGACGCTCGACCTGCTCGCCCACCTCGTCACGCATCCGGATGTGAAGCACGTTCTGCTGGTCGGCGCCTACCGGGATAACGAGGTGGATGCGTCGCATCCCTTTGCGCGCACGCTCGAGTCGATCAGCCGCGCCGAAGGCAAGGTGCAGCAGATCGAACTCGCGCCGCTGATGCCGGATAGCGTGACGCAACTCGTGGCGGATTCGCTTCACTGCGACAGCGCGACGGCCCGGCCGCTCGCGCAACTGGTGCATGAGAAGACGGGCGGCAATCCATTCTTCGCGATTCAGTTTCTGACGGCGCTCGCGGATGAAGACCTGCTCACCTTCGACCACCGCGCCGCGGTGTGGCGCTGGGAACTGCCGCGCATTCATGCAAAGGGCTTTACCGAGAACGTCGCCGATCTGATGGCCGCGAAACTGAGCCGCTTGCCTCGTCGGACGCAAGACGCATTGGGACAGCTGGCGTGTCTCGGCAACGTCGCCGAAGTCGCCGCACTGACGTGGGTGCAGGGCGGCTCCGAGGAGACGATGCACGCGAACCTGTGGGAAACCGTGCGGTCGGGCCTCGTTCTTCGCGTGGCCAACACCTATGAATTTGCCCACGATCGCGTGCAGGAGGCCGCTTATGCGCTGATCCCCGCCGACGAGCGCGCCGCCGCTCATCTGCGGATCGGCCGGGCGCTGGTGTCGCGGACCGCGCCTGAAGCGATCGAGGATGCCATCTTCGACATCGTCAACCATCTCAATCGCGGCGCGGCGCTGATCGTGACGCAAACGGAGCGGGAGCAGGTCGTTGCGTTGAACCTTATCGCGGGCAGGCGCGCGATGAATTCGACGGCCTATGTGGCCGCTCGCAGCTATCTGGTGCTGGGCGCAGCGCTGCTGTCGCCCGATGCGTGGACGCAACGCTACGACAGCACGTTCGACCTCTATCTCGCGTTCTCGGAGTGCGAATATCTGGTTGGCGATTTTGCAAAAGCCGATGCGCTAGCCGACATGATGCTTGCCGAGGCGCGCTCCAGTCTCGACCGTGCGAAGGTCTTCAGCCTGCGGATTGAGTTGTATCAACTGGCCGGAAGATATGACGAGAGCTTCGAGGTCGCACTTACTGCGCTGCGCGATTTCGGCATCGTCTTTCCTGAGAACGATCAGGATATCCAGGCAGCGTTCCACGACGGATTGCGCGACGTTCGCGTCATTCAGGGTGGGCGTGCCATTGCCGAACTGGTCGAGACGCCGGTCGCGACGGATCCGGCGATCCTTGCGATCGTCAATCTTCTCCTTCAGGCGATGAACTGCGCCTTTGCGGCGCGGCCCGCGTTTTACCCACTCATTACCCTCAAGGCGATCAACCTCTCCTTGCGGCACGGCAACACCGAAAACTCGAGTTTTGCGTTCGGCAATTACGCGTTGATGCTGGTCTCCCTGATCGGCGATATCCCCGCCGCGGTGCAGTTTTCGGAAATGTCGCTCAAGCTGAACGAGAAGTTCGGCAATCGGCGCCTGTATGGAAAGCTGCTCCACCTGTACGGCTCCCATGTCAATTTCTGGCGCTGCCACATTGCGACTAATCTGCCGGTGCTCGAACGGGCGACCGCTGCGTGTCTGGAAGTAGGCGACTTCGTTTTCGCAGGCAACGTCGCATTCAACGCGGTCTGGCAGACGATCGAAAAAGGGGCGGCCCTCGAGGACGTGCAGTCGGTAGCGGAAAAGTACGCGGCGCTCATGCGCGAGAGCCATAACGACGCCGTTTATGAATTGATTCGCGTCGAGCGGCAATTCGTCCTCAGTCTGCGGGGCAAGACGACCGAAGCCTTGGAGCTGAACGACGATACGTTCGACGAAGCATCCTGCTTCGAGGCGATCATCAAATCGAATTTCGGCTGTGCGATCGGCGTCTATCGCATCATCAAGGTCATGCTTGCCTTCCTCGATGGCCGGTATGCCGAGGCGTTGGAGGTTGCGGAGCGGGCGGAGGCGGTCCTCAGTTCCGTCATGGCACTGTCGATCGAGGCGACGTATCACTTCTTTCATGTGCTGACCTTGACGGCGCTCTATCCGGAGGCATCCGAAGAGCAGCAGCAAGTCTATGGAGGCATTCTGGCAGCGAAACTGAAGAAGTTCGAAATGTGGGCCGAGCACAGCCCGGAGAACTATCAGAACCGCTACGCGCTGGTCTGCGCGGAGCTCGCGCGTCTGGAGGGCCGCGAGCTCGACGCCATTCGCCTCTACGAACAGGCGGTCCACTCCGCTCATGAAAACGGCTTTCTGCAGCACGAAGGCATCGCCAACGAACTGGCCGGTCGTTTCTATCTCGGCACCGGTCTCAGGACGAGCGCCGACGCGTACTTGCGCAACGCGCGTCATTGCTTCGCCGTCTGGGGCGCGGACGGCAAAGTCGCGCAACTCGACGAGCAGTTCCCCCGCCTTGCCAATCAGGACGCGAGTAATACGACCTCGACACTGAGCTTCGATTGGCGGCAGTTCGACGCTGCGACACTGATCAAGGCGTCTCAAGCCCTTTCCAGCGAGATTGAGCTGACCGGCCTGATCGAGCGCCTGATGACCATCGCACTGCAGATCGCCGGCGCCGATCGTGGCCTCCTGGTCGTGCCGCAGCAGCCGGACGGCTACCGGATCGAGGCAGAGGCGCGCGTCAATGGGAACGGCATAGAGTTGAGCCGGCAGCAGCTGGCTCATACCGCTGTGCCTGCCGGCATTCTGCGTTACGTGATTCACACGCAAAAGAGCGTGATCATCGACGACGCTTTGGTACCCAATATGTTCTCTCAGGACAGCTACGTGGCAAGCGGAGCGACGCGTTCGCTGTTCTGTCTGCCGCTGGTCCGGCAGGGCAAACTCGGCGGGCTGCTGTATCTCGAGAACACGGCCACCTCGCATGTTTTTACCGCGCGCCGCTCGGCGCTGCTCGATTTGCTCGCGTCACAGGCGGCTATTTCGCTCGAGAACACCCGTCTTTATGCCGACCTTCAGGAACGTGAGGCAAGGGTTCGGCGCCTGGTCGATTCCAACATCATCGGAATCCACATCTGGGACTTTGAAGGCAACGTTGTCGAAGCCAACGATGCTTTTCTGCGCATTGTGGATTACAGCCGCGAAGATCTCCTCTCAGGGCGTATCCGCTGGCCCGATCTGACACCGCCTGAGTGGCGTGAACGGGACGAACTGGCGAAGGCCGAATTGAAGGCCACCGGAAGCGCCAAGCCCTTCGAGAAAGAATATCTTCGCAAGGATGGCCGCCGGGTGCCCGTGCTGATCGGGCCGGCAGCATTTGGCGACCGCGTGGGTCAGGGCGTCGCTTTCATCATCGACCTGACCGACCAGAAGCGGGCCCAACAGGAAGTGCGCGACAGTGAACGACGCTATCTCGAACTCCAGATAGAACTGGCGCATTCAAACCGCGTGGCGACGATGGGCCAGTTATCGGCATCGATTGCCCACGAAGTGAAGCAACCCATCACCGCAACGATTGCCTACGCCAGTGCCGCCTTGCGCTGGCTGGCGGCCCACCCGCCCAATCTCGGCGAAGCGCGTCAGGCACTCAATCGGATTGTCGAGGATAGCGAGCGCGCCAATAACATCGTCGACCGAACCCGCGCGTTCTTCAAAAAAGAACTGCAGCGAAAGGACGGCCTCGATATCAACGAAACGATTCTCGAACTGATCGCCTTCATGCAAAGCGAAACCAGCAGGCACGGTGTCGAGCTCGTCACGCAGCTGGTGGAGGGATTGCCGCAGATCGAGGGGGATCGGGTACAACTGCAGCAAGTGATCCTCAATCTGATGATCAACGCCCTTGAAGCGATGAGCGCAACCAGGCTCGGCGAGCGGACGCTTCTGATCAGAACCACCAGGACCGACGCCAGCGAAATCTGCGTTTCCGTGCAGGATTCCGGACCAGGCCTTGACGCCGGTCATGTGGACGGCGTCTTTGAGGCATTTTTTACGACCAAGTCCAACGGCTTGGGGATGGGCCTGCCGATCTGCCGCTCGATCGTGGAAAGTCACGGAGGGCGGTTATGGGTGACGGCAAACTCCCCGAGGGGCGCCACCTTTCAGTTCACGTTGCCCGCGCAAGGTAACGGACGGCGTCCGGGCAACGAGCCGGCGAAACGCGCTATACGCGGATAACGCGTCATGACAGCGCGTCATGCCATCGTTTCGAGGTCTTCATCACGGTTCTTGGGCTGCGGAACCCGGATCGCTTCATGGGCAACAGGGCGGCCCGGCGCTCTGAAGAACTCGGCACAGAAATCGACGAACGTCCTGAGCCTGGCCGGAAGCAGTTCGCGATGCGAATAGAAGAGGCATATCTCAACGTTGCCGTCCGAGGTCGTGCAGTCTGGCAGGATGTGCACGAGATGTCCCATGTCGATATCTTCGCGAACCATGGTTTCAGGCAGCGTGGCAATGCCGGTGCCGGTGAGCGCGGCCGCCCGCAGCAGTACTTCGTTCCCATCCATCGATGACATGGGAGACACGCTCACTCTTCGGCCAGCTTCGTGCAGTTCGATCAAATCCGCGCTCTTCTTCCTCGACTCGGGGTCGACCAGCATGAAGTGATCGGCGAGCTGCGAAGCGGTATCCGGCGTACCGTACTGCTCCAGATAAGCCGGTGAAGCGACGAGAATGCGCGGCGACCTGGACAGCGTCCGGCGAATCACGGCGGATTGCTCCACCAGATGAGGCGGCAGAATCGCTATATCGAAGCGGCCGTCATACAGATTCGTGGCGCCATCCTGGACCGAAACCACGAGACTCACATTGGGCGCAATCGCGCGATAGCGCCGCACCAGGCGGGAGAACGTTTCGCTCATCAGCATCGGGTGCACGACAAGCCGCAGCCTTCCGCCGTTGACTTCATGCTCCTGTGAAATGCGACGGTTTGCTTCATCGAGCTCTTCGAGCAAACGGCAGCAGCTCAGATAGTAGGGCTGTGCCGCATCAGTCAAAGCGACGGACCGGGTTGTCCTGAGCAAGACCCTGGTCTGGATGCATCCCTCGAGCTTGGCGATCGCTTTCGATATTGACCCGGTGGTCACGTTCAAGGAATCGGCGGCCTTGCTGAAACTTTGGTACCGCGCGGCCGCAACGAATGCACGCAACATGTAAAGCTGATCCATCTTGCACCTCGCAGGTAAATACACGAAGAGACTGGATTGAAGGGTAAGCGCGAACGGCGCGCGATTCTATCGTCCGATGTGGTGTGATGCGTTGTTCAGTCGCATGCTCATCTAATACGTTCGGATGCTTTGAGCAAGCGGCGGCGTGACGGACCTTCGTCGACCTCTTCCGGGCTTGCGCGAGAGCGCGTCGCTCAGGTTACTTCCGCAGGATTTCGCCAATCAGCGCGAGCAGTTCCGCGTCGTCCACTGGTTTGGAGAAGAAACCGGCGGCGCCGCCGGCTTTGGCCCTATCGTGAAGCTCCTGCGTCTCGTAGGCGGTAATGAAAATGACAGGAACTGGCCGCTTCCATAGGTTGATCGACTCGAGCAGCCCAAAACCGTCCACGCCCGCCATGTGGATATCCGCGACGACCAGCTTCAGTTGCGACCGGCGCGTATCACCTAGGAGATGGCTGGCGGATGAATAGGCAATGACCTTCCAGGTTGCCGAGCGAAGCGAACTGGATATCGCCATGCGGACGGATTCGTCATCGTCCACTACCCCAATAACTGCAGCAGAGCGCTGTGATTTCATCTCGAGTCCGCTGGGCATCTAATGGATTCAAAAGGTGAATCCTATAGACAAATTACAAGCCTGCAGACAAGGCGACAATAAGACCTTCGAATGATTTTAGTGACAGTTCGTATTAGCCGGGGCCGGTCCGGCGCTGAAGATGGAGTGGCAGTGAGGCGAAACGCAGAAACGTCTACCGGGCGCCTTGCTGGACCGTCGGCACTTGCTGTAATTTCTTGACGACATCGGCCACAGAGCCTGCATTCAGCTTGTGCATCGC
>Ga0302178_10000215_pt1 | contig 54716 bp, 45 predicted proteins | sample I_Palsa_E1_3_FD_198790 | JGI IMG/M metagenome (GOLD analysis project Ga0302178, IMG submission 198790) | Peat permafrost microbial communities from Stordalen Mire near Abisko, Sweden - I_Palsa_E1_3 | ecosystem: Environmental > Terrestrial > Soil > Palsa > Peat permafrost | place: Sweden...
GCCGTCAGCTGCGTGGGCGCCGAGCGATGCAACGCCCAACAGACCGCCCGTTACGAAAGCCAATGCGGGGAGGAATGATTTCATTTTGCTGCTCCAATAAGTTAGAAAAGGTCTTGCGAAACATCAACGGCGCATTCGTGCTGAGTACGACACGCCATTTGCCCCTGGGCGCTCCAATGTTCGTCGCCGGGAAATGGCGGTCTTTGTTTCGAACCATTGGCCTATCGTTCAGGCGCAACTTAATGTTATGGATTGGCGAGTCCTAAGTACCTAGGACGATTCTTAATTGAGTAGGGATTTTCTTATCGCCGAGTCAGGGGCCGTAGGACGATGACCACTCGCGAACCTACGCACGAGTCGAAGTACTCTGACGGCTGGAGAAGGGCGACGGGGGCTAGTCCGTTTCCGCTGATGGCAACACAACGGTCCATGCACCCTGGCACACCTCGCTCAAGGACGGCCTGTCATATTGAATTCAAGAAAAAGTGAATCTAATAATATTATTTTTTATAAATGAAACACTCAGTCAACCAATCACGTTATTTGACACAATTGGAAGTTTAATCCCATTGCGGATAATGCAACGTTAGCATACGATGAAGCACGGTCGCCGTAGGATTTGGCGTCCGCAATAAACCCGTTCAGGCATTCGCCTGTGACTTATCCGGAAAACCTGGAGGTAGGTGTATGTCCGACGAAAATAATCCGGCTTCCGCCACTAAACGCCGCGATTTTCTTAAAGGCGTGGCCACAGTTGGTATCGCCACAGGCTTTAGCACTGTCGTAGGTGAAGCCCTGGCGCAAAACCCCGCCAGCCCTAAAGCCACCGGTACGGGTGCAAAGCCGCCCACCAAGGCAACCCGTGACGCAAACGCCGTTTATGCCAATCAGCTAGCGTTTAACGATACCCAAGATTTTCAGGACGCCACTCGCGGACTCATTGCCACGCTGCCCGATCCCGGCATTATTCCGAGTTCAAAAGGGGGCGCCGCCTGGGACCTGGGACAATTCTCCTTTATTACCGGCGGCCCTGAAAATAATGCGCCTGACTCAGTTAATCCCAGCTTATGGCGTAATGCCAAGCTGAATATGAATCACGGCCTTTTTGAAGTCGTGGATGGGATTTGGCAGGTTCGCGGTTATGACCTGTCGGTAATGAGTATTATCCGTGGCGATACCGGCTGGATTGTGATTGACCCACTGATGACCGAAGACGCTTCGGTGGTTGTCTGGAAGCAGCTGGTGGTCCCGCATCTCGGTGACCGGCCGATTACCCACGTCATTTACACGCATAGCCACGCGGACCACTACGGCGGCATTCGCGGGATTGTCGACGAAGCCGATATCAAGTCAGGCAAGATAAAAATCTACGCTCCGGCCGGTTTCACTGAAGCCGCGGTCGGCGAAAACGTGATCGCCGGCAATGCCATGAGCCGGCGCGCCGCCTATATGTATGGCAATCTGCTGCCGCGAAACCCCAACGGGGTGGTCGACGGCGGCCTCGGCAAGACAACGTCCATCGGCGCCATCACGCTGCTCGTGCCGACCGACTTCGCGACTACGACGGGGCAGAAGCTGACGCTGGATGGCGTCGAGATGACCGTGATCATGGCGCCGGAATCCGAAGCTCCATCCGAGTTCATGTTCTACATCCCGAAGTTTAAGGCGTTCTGTGCTGCCGAAGATGCTACCCATACGCTGCACAACCTTTACACGTTGCGTGGCGCCAAGGTTCGGGATGCTTTGCTGTGGTCGAAATACCTTCAGGCCGCCATCGACATGTTCGGCGGCGAAATGGAAGTGCTGTTCGCTTCGCATTACTGGCCGACGTGGGGCAACGAACGCATCGTCGACTTCCTGCGTGCGCAGCGCGACATGTACCGGTACTTGCACGACCAGACCATGCGGCTCGCCAATACGGGGTTCACGCCACTCGAAATCGCAGAGTCCGTGCGCTTGCCCGACAGCCTGGCGAAACACTGGTATTGCCGCAGCTATTACGGCACGGTGTTCCACGACCTGGTGGCGCAATACAACCTGCGGCTTGGCTTCTTCGACGGCGTGCCGGCCAATCTTCACCGGCTGCCGCCTGTCGAAAACGGCAAGCGCTATGTCGAGTTTATGGGCGGGCCGGCCGCGGTGCTGCAAAAAGCCCAGCATTACTACGACAAAGGTGAATATCGTTGGGTTGCCGAAGTGGTGAACCATGTTGTGTTCGCCGATCCACAGAATGTGGCAGCCAAGCATATGCTCGCCGATGCCTACGAACAGATGGGTTACCAGTCAGAATCAGCGCCATGGCGCAACTTCCATCTGACGGGCGCCATGGAGTTGCGCAACGGCGTGCATAAAGTGCCGTTCGGCAGTTCGCAAAGTCCCGACACCATAAGGCCATGCCACTGGAGATGTTCCTCGACTACCAGGGTGTACGCCTGAACGGCGATCGGGCGGCGGGTAAGTCCATCACGTTCAACTTCGTAATGACCGACACGAATGAAAACTACGTGGTCGGCGTCGAGAATTCCGCGCTCCATTATTCGAAGGGCAAGACGTCGGATACCGCGGACGCCTCGGTCACCATGACGCGCGCGGATCTCAACGAAGTCATGATGGGCAATACGTCGATGGAGAAACTGGTGATGGCCGGCAAAGCCAAGATCACCGGGAGCACGCCGAAGCTGGGTGAATTCGTGTCCTGGCTAGACAATTTCGACTTCTGGTTCAACATCGTCACGCCTTAAGAGTCATGTGGCTCTCAACATGGAACTAAAACGATGTGCGCAATCTGCGAACTGAAGATTGAATTTAATATTGGGCACCCCCAGGCGCTCACGGTGGCCGTTGCGACGCGAGAAGCAATGGACGCAGGTACGTTGCCGGAGACGGCGGTTGACGGCGCGTTAAGCAACATGAAGCTGCGCATGGCGGCCATCGAGGCACTTAAGGGCTTGCAAGCCCGGCTGGAAGCTTCGGTGCCGGTCAGCCGCTTGATGGCGCTGCCCGACTTCTACGTCCTCCTGATCGAAATCGGCACGTGGGGATTTTTCCACGCAACCGAGGCTGGATTCGATCCGGATATCACGCCGGAGCCGCCTGATGTGACTTCGGAAGACCAGGCTGATCGGGATGTCGTGTTTGTTTCGTCGGAAGCGGCGATGAATGCTATCCTGGACGGAGAGATCTCCGTTGACGCTGCGTTCGCCGACAATCTGATCATCCTTGACGCTGGCGAAGCGCATACCAAGTTGCTGCGTTCGACGCTCGATGCAGCCTTTCCCGTAGAACGAAGTGAGGCAGTCAGTTCCTGAGCGGAGGGTTGTGCAGATCTCTGCTTGAGCCGATTTGTTCTCGTCAGCTAGCCTTAACCGATACGGCCGAACGATGTACGTTCGGCCGTATCGGGTTGCTGCAAGACGTATTTTTCTAAAGCGCCAACGCGCTACGCGCCGCTCGCCTCATTGAGCGTCAGATGCTTCGTTTCCGGCGCCCACGCAATCGACACCACCATACCGATCAGGAGTACCGCGGCGAGCACCATCATCGTGGCGTGAAAGCCAAGTTGCGCAATGCCGAGCGGGAGCAGAAACGTGCCCACCGCTGAACCGAGCCGGCTACACGCAATCGCGAGGCCTACTCCACACGCCCGCACTTCCGTCGGAAAGCACTCCGGCGGGAACACGCCGACCAGATTCGAGAACGCGGACATGGTCAGCGTGAAGATGGCGAACGCCACGATCATCGCAATCATCGCCGACTCAGGTAGCAAACTCAGTGCCACCAGCGACAGGCACGTCACTGCGAACGACCCGATCAGAAACACGCGACGCGGCAACTGAATGGTGAGCCAGATGCCGATCAGCGCGCCGACTACGAGAAATCCGTTCAACAGAAGGTCCGCGCCGGAACCGTCGTTCAGATGGATCGCCTTGAGGATGGTCGGCAGGAACGTGTAGATCGCGAAGTATGGAATCACGAGGCACACGAAGAACGCGCAGTTGAAAATCGTCCGGCGAATCAGGTCCTTTCTGAAGAGACGCGCGAAGCCGCCCTGCACATGCGCGTGCTCATCGTGGAGGCCGTCGAGCGTGACATTCGGCCCGAAGTGCTTCAGAACGATGGCCTTGGCTTCTGCGATGCGTCCTTTGCCATGCAGCCAACGGGGCGATTCGGGCGTGCCCATGCGCAGCAATAGCACGATCAGCGCGGGCACACCCGCCGACGCGAGCAACCAGCGCCACGCGTCCGGTGAAGCATTCGCGTATTGCATGCCGAGCACATTGGCCACGACGTAGCCCACGGTCCACACCACACTGAATGAACCGAGCAGCGTGCCACGATGTTTGCGCGGTGAGAACTCGGCCAGAATTGCGTGGCCGACCGCAAAATCGCCGCCCATGCCAATACCGATCAGCACGCGCAGCACACACAACTCAGCGGGCGATGTGACATAAAACTGTGCGAACGCTGCCGAGGTGATGATGAGAAAGCTCAGCAGGAAAATCTTCTGGCGCCCCAGCTTGTCCGACAGCCAGCCGAACACGAGACTACCGAGGAAAATGCCCATCAAGGCGGAACTGCCGATCATGCCCATCCAGAACGCGTCGAGCGGCATCTGCCGATTCAGCGAAGCGAGCGCATAACCGATCGTGCCGAGCGCGTAACCTTCGGTGAAGTGTGCACCGAAGGTCAGACCGGCGATCTTGATGTGAAATCCGTTCAGCGGAACGTCGTCGAGCGGAATGCGGCCGTGCGCGGGTGCGGTGTGGGTGGCGCGAGGCGCGATTGGGGCGACGCCAAAGGTGCCTGCCTGGGTGTCCTGATTGCTCACGCTGTCTCCTTACTTGTTGGAGCAGCCGTGCTACAGCCAGCGTATTGCCGGATCGCCGGACCGCGCACGAGACTGCATCGTCCGCTTCGCGCGTGCGCAACGCGAAGCGGACCGTTGTTGCCGTATTGCGACGATCAGCGTCCGAGGCCGCCCATCATCGTGTACTTCAGTTCCATGTACTCATCGAGCCCATACTTCGAACCCTCACGGCCCAGACCCGATTCCTTCACGCCGCCAAACGGCGCCACCTCCGTGGAGAGGATCCCTTCGTTGACGCCCACCATGCCGCTTTCCAGCGCCTCAGCAACACGCCACGCGCGGCCGAGATCGCGCGTATAGAAGTACGCGGACAAGCCGAATGGCGAGTCGTTAGCTGCGGCGATCGCCTCTTCCTCAGTCTTGAAGCGGAAGCATGCGGCAACCGGACCGAAAGTTTCTTCGCCCGCGATCAACATCGACTCCGAAGCGTCGACCAGCACCGTCGGCTCGTAGAACGTGCCGCCCAGCGCGTGACGTTTGGCGCCCGTCAACACCTTGGCGCCCTTCTGCAACGCATCGGCGACGTGGGTTTCCACTTTCTTCAACGCGGCGGCGTTGATCAACGGGCCCTGTTCGACTTCGCCTCCAAGCGCGTTGCCGACGCGCATCTTCTGCACGGCCTTCGTCAGCGCCTGGGTGAACGCGTCGTAGACACCATCCTGCACGTAGAAGCGATTAACGCATATGCAGGTCTGGCCAGTGTTGCGAAACTTTGAAGCCATCGCACCTTGAACGGCGGCTTCGATATCCGCATCGTCGAATACGATGAAGGGCGCGTTACCGCCGAGTTCGAGCGAGAGCTTCTTGAGCGTGTCTGCGGATTGTTTTGCGAGCAGCTTGCCCACTCGCGTCGAACCGGTGAATGACAGCTTGCGCACCACGGGCGATGCCGTCAGCTCACCGCCAATCGCTACTGCGTCGCCGGACACAATGTTGAACACGCCAGCCGGAATACCTGCACGCTCGGCCAGCACGGCGAGCGCAAACGCCGACAAAGGTGTTTCTTCGGAAGGCTTGAGCACCATCGTGCATCCTGCCGCGAGCGCCGGACCTGCCTTGCGCGTAATCATCGCCAGCGGGAAATTCCACGGCGTGATGGCCGCGACGACGCCAACCGGCTCACGCGTCACGATGATCTTTGCCTTCGGATTCGGGCTCGGAATCACGTCGCCATAGGCGCGCTTCGCTTCTTCGGCAAACCATTCGAGGAAGCTCGCCGCGTAACCCACTTCGCCGCGCGCCTCGGCAAGCGGCTTGCCCTGTTCGCGCGACATCAATTCAGCCAACGCGTCGCGGTTTTCGAGCATCAGCTCGCCCCAGCGCTTCACACGCGCGCCGCGTTCCTTCGCGGTCAACGCGCGCCATGCTGGATAGGCGCGTTCGGCCGCGGCAATCGCCTGCGCAGTTTCCATCGCGCCGCCCTTCGCGACATCAGCGATCAACTCACCAGTGGCAGGATTGAAAACGGGGTACGTCTCGGCGCCTGCATACCACTCGCCATTGATGTAGTGCCCGGTACGGAGAAATTCACTCATGCTGCTTTATCCATGGTTTGGACAAACGTCCCTTGCGCGGGGCGCGACTCGCGGGCGATGCGTTTGCCGGCCGTGTAATCGTTGATCAGATCGCACGGCGTGTAGTTACGTTCGAGCTCATACAGTTCGTCGGCGGAAAGCTTCGTATCGAGTGCGGCGAGCGCGCTGTCGAATTGCGCAGGCGTATCCGCGCCCACCAGCATGCTTGCGACGCCGCCGTGATTGAGCACCCACGCCTGCGCGATCTGCGCCGGTGACACGCCACGCGCCGCCGCCACCCGCGCCACGGATGCAGCAACCTCACGCGAAGCCGTATCACCGTACATCTGCGCGGTGAAGAAGTCGGTCTGGTTACGCGTCGAGTTCGGATCGCTCGTCAGCAGACCGCGCGCGAGCGGGCTGAACACCGAGACGCCCACGCCCTGATCCTCGCAATACGGGATCATTTCGCGCTCTTCCTCGCGGTACGCGAGGTTCAGCTGCAACTGCATGTTGATCGGTTTGTGCCAACCATTACGCTCGCAGACCTGCATGATCTTGGCGAATTGCCACGTGTACATCGTCGACACGCCGATATAACGCGCCTTGCCGGCGCGCACGATATCGTTCAACGCGCCCATGGTTTCTTCGACCGGCGTGTTCACGTCGAAGAAGTGCAGCATGTAGATATCGACGTAGTCCATGCCGAGACGCGTGAGCGACCCGTCAATGCCATCCATGATGTGCTTGCGCGAATGACCACCGGCGTTCTGGTACGTGCCCATGTCATAACCGACCTTGGTCGTCACGACGATCTCTTCACGGCGCGCAATGCGCTTGAGAATGCGGCCCACCACTTCTTCGCCGACACCGGTCGAATAGAAATCCGCGAGGTCGATAAAGTTGACGCCCGCTTCCAGCGCGTGACGCACGATCGGCTCGCTTTGCGCTTCGTCGAAAATCCACGGCTTCCAATCCGGCGTGCCCATGTTCATCGTGCCGAGGCACAGGCGCGAAACCTTCAGACCCGAGTGGCCGAGGCGAATGTATTCCATTTTTTTGTCTCCAGATGGCGGCTGCGCTGCTCGAATGGCGCGCAAACCGCGGCGTCTTAGTGGGCGCTTTAGCGTTGTTTCGGCGTATAGAACGGGTTCGATACTTCGCGCGCGGCGGCGAACACTTCGTCGCGATGTGGCAGGCCTTTCATCGCCGCGAGGATCGCGTTCTTGCAGGCGCGATAGTTGTTCTCGAAGACGGCGTCGAGGTCGTCGGTCTTCGGGTTGACCCAGTTCGCCGACACGACGACCCAGTCGTTTTCCGCTTCCGGCGGCAGCGTGCCGTTCTCGAGCGATTCGGCGACCGCCTTGGCGATACCCGCTTGCGAGGCGCCCCACGTTGCGTTGCCGTGAAAGTCGCCTTCGATCTGCGCCTTGTTCACATACAGCGTGAGCGGCTTGGTCGGAATGCCTGGACGGGCAATCACCACGAACGGGGCATGGCCCGTGGACGGCGTCGACAGTGCGGTGGCGAATGCCTGGCCTGCCGGCCCATTGCGCGGCCCGACCAATACGTTGATGTGCGCGAGGTTCACGCCCGGGCCTTCGAAACCTTCACCGATATACAACTGCTTTTCCGTCGATACGCTCATGTCTGATCCCGTCAAGGGTTTGGGTGGATGAGCGGATTGTGCTATTCGAGATGCGCCACCATGAATCGATGTTTTTTGATCCGGGGTATGAGACGGACTCAACTCCGGGTTTGTCCTGGGCACATCGCTGCGTTTGCAACGGTTTCGACGTTAAGGTGAGGGTTTTCGGGACCTGCGGAGAAAACGGCCCGAAAGCCGCTTGCGGTGATGCGCGTGGGCCTGTCGCGCGCACCGGACATTCTGGACTCCGGGCTATATCGAAGGTGGCCCGAAGAAGGAAAGGATGTAGACAGAAGCGCGGCGAGTGGCACGCCACACGGCAACATGAAAGCGCGCAAACCCTTGCCGGACAAGGGATTCCGGCTTCATACTAGGCACTGCGCAACATGCGCGACCGCGCTCATGGTTGACGCATACACACAGCGCTCGCTCAAGGAAAGCAGTTCAAAAAGAACCGCGACATGCAAAGCAAAGCGCAGCCGTGCATGAACTCAACGGCAGCGGTAAAAAACCAAAGGTGAGGGTTTTCGGGACCAGCGCGGCGGTGCGCAAAGTCATTGCCGCCGCTTCACTTGTGGAGAAAGGCACGCCGTTGCGAGACGCGCCCTCCTGTACGCAACGCTTAGTCGGTGATCAGGAAGCGTTCGCGATTCTTGCCTACCAGCCAGCCAGGCGAACGGCCGCGGCCGCTCCAGGTTTCGCCGGTTTTTGGGTTGCGATATTTCGCCGGCAACGGCGTCTTCTTTGCCCCCGCACGTTTGCTTGCGAAGCCAAGCTCCTCAGCGGTAATGCCGTATTCCACAATCTTCTGCTTGATATCGGCAATCGCCTGCTCGATTTCTTTCTCACGAGCGACAGCGACTTCCTTGTGAAGCTTTTCGAGCTGTGCAGTCAATTGTTTGTAAGTGGCCATGTAGCGTCGTCTCCAGTCGGTTGGATAACTGCAGTGTGACCCTATCAGATCGAAAAAGTGCCGGATAGCACTCGTTCATGCATCGCCGGATTTACGGCGAACGAAGCAAGCGGCGCGGTCAGGCAAGCGTCACGACGCCGGACACCTCGCCCCGGCCGACACACTGTTGCATGGCCGCCGTCAGTTGTGCGAGTCGTGTCGGGGAAAATCCGGCAGTCTGCATCGGTCGTCCTGAGTGCGCGGTTAGCTTGCGTCGCTATCGGTTGAGTCCGGCGCGGACCGGCGGAAAACGCGGGTCACCTTTGTCCGCCAAGTAACATTGATACGTAACGTTATGCCATCCTCGGTTGAACGTTACCGCGCATTGCCTGAAACAGGCGCCACTTCCTGTCTTGCCTCGAGCGCACTCAGCGTGTCGTTAAGCCGTTTCACGCGGCTTGCCTGCGACGGCACCATAGCCACGGTCAATATCGACTTGAGCCGATTACGCCAATACGACAGCGGAATGTGATCCGTGGCAGAAATCCGCGCGATCACGTGTTCGAGATGCTCAATGTCTTTTTCGAGTTGGTGGTGATTCATTGCTTTCCCCGGAAATTCTTGTCCAAACGAATATAAAGCATGAAACATGCCGCGTGGCGTCTCTTTCACCATGGTCAGAAGAATCTTCCCGATTGCCTTTTCTTCGCTGCGTCTTGGGACATGATCAGTCCGTCGACACAGGCCCGACTGCAGGTCGCCCCTAAAGCGACGATAAAGGCGAATACGACCCGCTTCCGTGGGCCGCCACACTGAAGGAGTTGCGTTGATCAATAAAGCACGTCCGTAATAAATCGCGGAGATATTAATAATAGCTCGCTAAGCAACCGTTATTCTTCATATTTTAAAGACGAATATCCCAAGAATAGACAAATTCTATATAACGATGCATTCCGCAGACAGCGTGATACTGGGATTAAGCCCTGACCAATATGACCGATTTGTGCACAGCGTTTAGACACGCCGGATGATTTCAGCGCACGGAGGGTTTTCTTTCTGCATGGCGTTGGCCGCCAGGATTGGCGCGAAGGCCACCCAGGTCATCGGACGCGACAACCGTGCAAGTCCGACGCGATGTGTTCTCGGCCGACGTGCGGGCCGGCGCCTTCGATCCAACGCCAGTCAGCCCGACCCGATCCGATCCGTCGTGATCCGCCCGCTGCTGCATTTGTCCGGTGCGGGCGGCGTCGACCAATTTCTACGAGCCTTTACTGTGCCCGGACCGGACACGCGTAGATCAGACTGAGCGTGCCGTTGTCGCTCGACTGGCGCACGACCTGGAACTGCCCCCCGCAATTGACACGCGCCTGCTGCGAGCACGAATCCGAGCCTTCCGGACATTGCACCAACGTAGTCGGACGGCCGTCTGGCAAGAATAGCGGCGGACTGCTGCTGCAACCGGCGAGCGCCGCGAGCAGAGCGACCCCCGTCGCGCCAAGCGTGGTACGCACGAGGCGATCCGTTCGAGCGGAAAATGAGTGGCTGCGTTTCATTGAGAACCCCGATCCCTTTCTAATTCTTCGACCCAGCGATTGTGCCATGCGCGCGTTGCACTGCGTCACTCGTGAGTAGCGGGATCGCTTGCCGGTTCACTTACGGATTGGTTTGGTGCGGCAAGCGTTTTGTAGGGAAGCGGCCCGTGCGCAGCCGCACTAATGCGGATGAAGACCTGCTCGACATCCGGGATCGCTTCGAGTTGTTGTTGCAGCGCATGGATATCGAAAGCGCGCGGCGCGCATCCTTCGGCGTAGACAAAGCGGCGCTGCACGGTGATCCATACGCTCGTGCCGTCGAAAGCATGGGCATCGGTGAAGTGCGCGCGAATTGCCCCAGCGATGTCCGCGTCGTACATATACGAATTCGGCTTGGTGCACTTGTGCGCCAGCCAACAGGTCGTACCGCGCTCGACGCGGTAGTGCGCGTCGTCCTCCATTCCCGCACGGGTCGTGAATGGGCCAAGAGGCACAGGACAGTCGGCGAAGGCCTGCGAGAGCGCGAAGAACGGGTCGTCGTACCAGTTCTTGAGTTCGGGCTCCTGCGCATAAGGCGTAGCGCTCAGCAGAAACAGCAGGGTTGCTACAGGCCAACGTTGCCAAGGTTTCATGAGACCTCCGACTGCATCGATCAATCAGACTGCTCAAGGCAGCCGCCGCCACAGCATGGCAGCCACCTTCGCTCAGACTTCGATACCGTACGCGGCGATTTTCTTATAGAGCGTAGCGCGACCCATGCCGATCTGTGCAGCCGCATCCACCACTCGTCCGCCGTTAGCGCGCAGCGCCTCGCTCAGGAAGCGCTTTTCGAAGCCGGCCATCGCCTCTGCCCACGAGGGTTGCACGGACTCGGGCTGCGCAAGAGCCGCGTGCGACGCGCCCTGTGCAACCTGCGCGACCGGTGCAAACGGCATTGCCTCGGCCCTATGTCCACTCGCCGGCAACGGACTGATGAACGACGCGAGGGCGTTGGCATCGATGCGCTCACTATCGGACAACATCACCGCGCGCTCCAGCGTGTTGCGCAATTCACGCACATTGCCCGGCCACGCGTGCGAACACAGGAGACGCAACGCGTCTTCCTGCAATTCGAAATGGGCGCCGCCGTGCACCCGCGCCGAGAGGTCTTCGAGCATCGCGTAAGCCAGCGATTCGATGTCCGCAAGCCGCTCGCGCAACGGAGGCGCGTGAATGGTCAGCACATTCAGGCGATAGAACAGGTCCGCGCGAAAACGCCCCGCCGCCACCAGCGCCGGCAAATCGGCAGAGGTGGCCGCGATGATGCGCACATCGGAGCGCACGATGCGGTTCGAGCCGAGCGGCTCGAACTCGTTGTCTTGCAGCACGCGCAACAGCTTGCCCTGCAACGGCAAAGGCATATCGCCGACCTCGTCGAGAAACAGCGTGCCGCGATTGGCCAGTTCGAACTTCCCGACGCGGCCCTTGCGATCGGCACCGGTGTAGGCGCCAGACGCGGCGCCGAAGAATTCGACTTCGAGCAACGTATCGGGAATCGCGGCTACGTTAACCGTCACGAGCGGCTGGTTGGCCCGCACCGAGGCGCCGTGGATCGCGTGCGCCAACAGTTCCTTGCCGGTGCCGGTCTCGCCGAGCAGCAACACCGGCGAGTCGACCTGGGCCGCGCGGCGCCCCTGACGCTTGACCTCGAGACTCGCCGCACTCGTCCCGACGAAGCTCGCGAACGTGTATTTGGCCCGGCGCGCTTGCGCCAGCGACTGGCGTGTCGCAATCAGCTCCTCCTGGAGTCGCGAATAGTGCGAGAAGAGTGGCGTCAGTGCCTTCAGTTCGTCGAACAGGGCGAAGCCGACGGCGCCGACTGTGGCGCCACTATCGTCCTTCAACGGCAGACGCGTGACGACGAGCGGCTCGCGGTCGGTTTCAAGAATATCCAGCAGGATCGGCTTGCCGGTATTCACAACCTCGCGCATCAAGCTATTAGGAATCACGGCTTCGCAATCGCGGCCAATCGCCTGTTGCGGATCGGCAAAACCAAAGCGGGCAGCGTAGCGTTTGTTGATCCACACCACGCGTGCATCGGCATCGACAATGAACGTCCCTTCGCTGAAATTCTCGAAGGTCCGAAACAGCGATTCCATCGCCCGGCGCAGCACATCGCTGTAGTTGGCAGGCAGTCCTGCCCAGTCGTTCATCATCCTGACGCGGTCTCCAAGTATCGTCTTTGTAGTTGTCTCTATTTGTAGACAAGCTTATCTCAATGCGGAGATCGCCGACAAGCCCGCCAATAAAGGCTTTCTGGCGCAGGCAGCGATCATCGTCGGGTCGAATATCCCGAAATTGAGACGATTCGGTACAATCGCTCGAATCGCCCGCCGGCGCCGCGCAGCAAAAGCGAGGCAACAGGCCGGTCTGGCACAAGTGGCACGGAACCTGCGTTCGCGGGCCCGGGTCGCCGCGCCACTGGGTGCGGACACGTAGAACAACCAAGTTTTGGAGACTCAATGTCCTTTGTTATCGTCCTCGCCGCTCTGGCGTTTCTGATGTTTGCCGCTTACCGCGGCTACAGCGTGATTCTCGTCGCGCCGATTGCCGCTCTCGGCGCCGTGCTGCTGACCGACCCCGCCGCCGTCGCGCCGGTGTTCTCCGGCATCTTCATGGACAAGATGGTCGGCTTCGTGAAGCTTTACTTTCCGGTGTTCATGCTCGGCGCGGTGTTCGGCAAGGTCATCGAATTGTCGGGCTTCTCCGAGTCGATCGTCGCCGCTGCGATTCGCTACATCGGACGTTCGCGCGCTAATGCCGTGATCGTCGCCGTGTGCGCGCTGCTCACCTACGGCGGCGTGTCGCTGTTCGTCGTCGTGTTCGCGGTGTATCCGTTCGCGGCTGAACTGTATCGTCAGAGCAATATTCCGAAGCGCCTGATGCCCGGGGCGATCGCGCTGGGCGCCTTCTCGTTCACGATGGATTCGCTGCCGGGCACGCCGCAAATCCAGAACATCATCCCGACCACCTTCTTCAAGACCACCTCCTGGGCGGCACCGTGGCTCGGCACGATCGGCTCGGTGTTCATCATCATCGTCGGTCTGACCTATCTGGAATGGCGCCGGCGCGCCGCGATGGCCAAGGGCGAAGGCTACGGCACGTCGCTCGTCAATGAGCCGGATCGCGTCGAGTCGAAACAACTGCCGCATCCGCTGCTGGCGGTAGCGCCGCTCGTGCTGGTGGGCGTGGCCAACTTTGCGCTGACCAAGCTGATCCCCGACTGGTACGGCGCGTCGTACACGGTCGCACCCGAAGTGCTGCCCGGCATTCATGCGCCCGTCACGACTGCGATCAAGACCGTGGTCGGCATCTGGGCCGTGGAAGGTGCGTTGTTGCTCGGCATCGTGCTGGTCATGCTGACGGCGTTTCGCCGCATGCGTGAACGTTTCGCAAGCGGCACCAAGGCGGCCGTTGGCGGTGCGCTGCTGGCGTCGCTGAATACCGCGTCAGAATATGGGTTTGGTGGTGTGATCGCGGCGCTGCCGGGCTTTCTGGTGGTGAGCGATGCGCTCAAGAGCATTCCCAATCCGCTCGTCAATGCGGCGGTGTCGGTCAGCTCGCTTGCGGGGATTACCGGGTCGGCATCGGGTGGCATGAGTATCGCGCTTGCCGCCATGTCGGACACCTTCATCAAGGCGGCCACCGCGGCGCATATCCCGATGGAAGTGCTGCACCGCGTGGTTGCCATGGCAAGCGGCGGGATGGATACGCTGCCGCACAACGGCGCCGTGATTACACTGCTGGCCGTGACGGGATTGACGCACCGCGAGTCGTACCGCGACATCTTCGCCGTGACGATCATCAAGACGTTGGCGGTGTTCTTTGTGATTGCGGTCTATTACACGACTGGGCTGGTTTAGGGCGACTCGCGAAACTGAATGAAGGAGTGCGCGAAGGCAGTCTCCCTCAATGACTACCCTGGGTACTCTAGCGAGTAAGCTTGAGTTTCAGGATTTATGACAGCACGCGGCCGAACGTTCACTCGTTTCGGCCGCGTCCATTTGCAGAGTCCAGACTGCTGTATCGCGCGGCCTTATTCCGCCCCCTCAACGATCCGGAAATCCCGTTCGACTGCGTCACCGAGTACCTTCAGCGCCGCCTGATATTCAGCGCTGTCAAACGCGGCTCTAGCCTGTTCGAGACTATCGAACTCGACAAGGACCGTACGCTCAGCAATGCCTGCGCCATGGGCAAAGGCAGCGACCCCACGAGCCAGAACGCGTCCACCACCGGCCCGTATCGCTGACGTGGCGAGTTTCGAATACTCAGCGAGCTGTTCCGGCTTAAGCACCTTGCGATACGCCGAAACCCAATAACCTTTTGCCATCTTCATCTCCGTTTGTGTTGGCACTACGTGCGAATGGAACTACCTGAAGACGTGACTCTTGCCAATTGGCTGGAATAGCCACGTCGCGCATGCCAAATGCATGGCAGGAATAATACGGCATCAAGTTCAATGGCGCAGCGGACGCGCTAAACGGAGGGGCTTACGGCATGACCGGCGGGTGGTAGGCCAATGTGCTTGCAAGTGCCCACAGCATAAAAATCACCAGCGGAAAGTGGACCACGAGCTGAGTGAACGTAAAACCCACCACATCACGTGCTCGCAAGCCCAGGACACCCAGCAGCGGAAGCATCCAGAACGGATTGATCAGGTTCGGCAATGCTTCCGCCGCGTTGTATACAGTGACCGCCCATCCAAGATGCACGTTGAGGGTCTTCGCTGCCTCGATGACATACGGTGCCTCGATAATCCATTTGCCACCGCCGGACGGGACGAAAAAGCCCAGCACCGACGAATAGACGCCCATCACGGCCGGAAACGACGCATGTGAGGAAATGGTCACGAAGAACTGCGACAGATGTTCCGCCAACGGCATGCCCGACGGAGCCGCAGCCTTGGTGAGGATGAATGCGATTCCTCCATAGAGCGGAAACTGAATCAGCACACCGGCGGTAGAAGGGACCGATTTGGCCACCGCATTCAGAAATCGTCTCGGACGCCAGTTCAGCAACATGCCTAGCAACAGGAACACGAAGTTGTAGGTATTCAGGTTTGAGATGGCAAGCACAGGGTTCTTCGTCGTGAACTCGTGCCATGCCCAGAGCGCACCGAGCATGACAATCAGGATCGTTACAAGGGGGCTGTATTCGAGCCAGTCACCCGGACGCGCCGGTTTCTTGAGCAGCAGATCTCCACCGTCGAGGACCACGCCCAACTCTGCGGCAGTCTTCGCGCGGCTGCCCGTCGGTGCGGAAAGAAAGGCGATCAGCAGCGACGCTACGGTCAATACAGCCACCATCAACATCGACTGCGGCAGGAAGATCGTCTCGGAGAATGGAATAACCCCGGTAATGGCCAGCAGCGCCTTCGGCAGACTGTCAGGGTTCGCCTGCAACTGCGACGCCGACGAACTAAGACCCAGTGCCCACGTGGCGCCCATGCCGAGATACGCGGCCGCACCTGCCGCCCGATAATCCAGCCGCAAGTCCTTTCTCTGTGCAAGCGCCCGAACGAGAAGACCGCTGAAAATCAGACTAATTGCCCAATTGAATAACGAGGCGAGAATACTGACCAATGCGACAAACGCGACGGCGCTTCGTCCTCCTGACGGTAGACGGGCCAGCCAGGCAATGATCCGGGAAGCGGGCGGCGATACTGCAACAACGTAGCCCGAAATGGCGACCACGGCCATTTGCATCGTGAACGGAATCAGGCTCCAGAAACCGTCTCCAAAGGCAATTCCGACGCGTTGGATCGGGGCGCCAATCGCCAGCGCTCCAATCGCCACCACGATGACGGCAATGGCCGCGAAGATATACGCGTCAGGAAACCACCTTTCGGACCATCGCGTCACGCCCGCTGCCATGCGTTCGAGCGTGCCCGCGAACTCTATCGTAGGCACTGCTGTGCCTTCCGTTTGAGACAGTTGTTTCATTCTGGCCTCCATCCTCATTGACGAATAAGATCAAACGCTTTGCCAATAGACGAGCGTTGTCGCGGCCTGCTTCTCCAGGCCGGTCCCCACCGCCCGCCGCTTGCGTCTCTAAGCTTCGATGGCAACTTCGCTAGCGGGTATCGCCTGGCACGCGAAGCATATATTTGCTTCGTCTGGGCCATGACCTGACATGTGATCGACCTTCCCTTCAACCACCCTCACCGCACAACTTTCGCACTGCCCTACCCGACAGCCGCTCGGCATGGAGATCCCCAGACGTTTGGCAAAGGAGAGCAGGCTTCCCTCTTCAGGTGTCCAAAGCGCCTTCTTTTGGGAACGAGTGAACTCGACCATAAAGCGTTGTGTCGCATCAAGGCGCGGTTTGGACGGCGAGCGGAACGCCTCCTTGAAGATATCGAACGGCGGCACGCCACGTGAAACGAGGCCGGCCGTGATCGAGTTCATCATCGGCTCGGGGCCGCAGAAGTAGAATCTCGCGCGGCGGCTGATCAAGTCCTCGTCGACGACATCCGCCGTGAGATAGCCGCTCATTTCGTAATCGCGACCGAGCACCTCGTCCTGAGGTTTGTTATAGCAATTGACGACGCGCAGACGTGGCAGCCTCTTCTTCAGTTCGACGATCCGCTGGCGGAAAGCGTGCGTCGCGCTGTTCATATTGGCGTAGAACAGCCGGGACTCCGGGGCGTCTTCGAGACCCTTGACCGACTCCAGCCAGGCGATAAACGGCGTGATGCCGATCCCTCCCGCAAACATCACCACCGGTTGCTTCGACGAAGGGGGAACGATAAACGTGCCACTCGGCGCGCGAAGCGACACCTTGTGGCCGACTTCGAATGCCCGGTGGATATAGCTCGACATCACGCCCTCGCACGGCTCGCCTTCCCGTGTTTTACCCCGCTGATGCCGCACCGAGATCGAATACGCCCGACGATCATCCTCGAACGCCGGTCCTACCAGCGAATAGGCGCGCGTCGTCCCATCGTCTCCTAAGGTGGGAACGTGAACCGTGATGTGCTGGCCCGGAAGGTAGTCGGGCAACGGACCGCCGTCGGCTGCGACGAAGGTAACGGTCCGGACACCGACCGCTTCCTCGACAATCGATGACACGACGAAGTCCCTGAACCCTTGCCAGACCCGTCGCGCCGGCTCGACCGATGGGTCGAGCCACACATCGCAAGGAATCGAGCGCAGCGGCGAGGACCCGCTAAGCGGATCCAGCTTCGCAGCCGACACAAGATTGCTGAAATTGCTGTTCTTCTTGCCCTCCGCGGGCAAAGCATGCATGCCAATTTCGTCGCACGATTGCCACCAGCCATACTCGGCGATGATGACGTCTCGCGCCAGCTCAGGCACGATGCGCGCGCGAAAGCGCGCCGAGCCGCTAGAAGTCGCAATGACGATCCAGTCTTCGGCCACAATGCCCTTTTCGGAAGCGAGTTGCATGCTCAGCTCCGCGGTCGGATAGGGCGCGCGCTTACGCAAGCTGGCTAGGCTACGTTGCTGGCTATGACAGTAGTAGCCGTTCTTGACCGACGTGGCCACATGCGGATATTTCTCGCGATCATCGTCCGCCGGAGTGCCATGCTGAGGCGGCACATACTCTGGGACGGGAGGATATCCGTGGCGTAACAGCTTTTCGGAGTAGAGCTCGACGCGCAGCGTCTCGGTCTTGAATCCGCGCACGCCGTCCGGCGTTTGCAGCGCGTAATTCTTCTCGTGCTGGGCCAGCGGCCGATAGATACCCTCCGGATGTTTGCGCAATTCGGCTACGTCGAGGCCCAGTGGAGCAAGAATATGGTTCCATCCCGCCTCGATGCTTCCGCCAAAGAATTCGTCGCCCATGCCGAGCCGGACGGCAAGGTCCATCACGATGTCATAGTCAGCACGACTCTCGCCTCGCGGTGCCACCATCCTCTGCCGCAATTGAACGAGTTCAACCGCCTTCTCGTTGATCTCGAAGCCGAGGCGCAATCCTTCCCGCTCCCACGGTGTGTTCACAGGAAGAAAGATGTCTGCATAACGCGACGAGGGTGTCTCGAAGAGGTCACAGTGCACGTGAAAGTCGAGCGCACAGAGCGCCTCATGTGCCACGCCGGCATCCGCGTGAGACATCACGACGTTCGTCCCGAAGGCAAACAACGCGCGTACCTTGTAGGGTCGAGCCTCAGTAATCGCCCGGTAGACGTCTCTGGCCGTCACCCATCCTTGCGCCGGCGGCCCAAGCGGCCGCTCATCGAGCCCGAGCGCCTTGGCCCGTTGCTGCGGGCTCAAAAGCGCATACGTGCTGACGGCATTGGCCGGCTGTTTCGTGAACTCGCGGTTGGACCCGCGCGTATCGAACGAGCCAGTCAGCGCGTATAAAGTCGCAATAGACCGCTCGGTCTGGGTTGCATTGGTGTGCTGACCGACCCCGGACCATGCGTGATAGGCAATGCGTTGACAAGGCGCGAGCATCCGGGCAACAGTCACGACGTCCTCGGCGCGCACGCCCGTCAGCGCCTCGACGCGCTCCGGCGTGTATTCGTCCAAGGCGCCTATATAGAGTTCGAATGCGGGCGTGCATCGGATCGTGGCCGTCCGGCCGCCACTCACAACAGACACGGTGTAGTTGCCGTCCAGCGCAAGATCGGTTGCGGCGGTATCCGCCTCCTCACCGACCAGCTCAACACGATTGCGCGTCCCATTCCAGATCGTGTAGCGGTTCTGCAATGAGTCGCGATCGAAGTCGCGTTCGCGCAGGAAACGTCCTGTGTCACCCCGCACCAGCAACGGAGCGTTCGTCCACTGGCGGACAAACGCATGATCGATATTGCCGGTAGCAATCATTTCTCGCGCGATGCCCATGGCGAGTGCGCCATCCGTGCCGGGACGAACCCGCATCCAGACATTGGCCTCCCTCGCTAACGCGGTCGGCCGCGGATCGATCACGATAAGTTTCGCTCCGTTACGCCGCCCCTTACCAATCGCATCAGCCTGCGCAAGCCATGTGTTGGTCGGGTTCGTGCCCCACAGCAAGATCACTTCGGCGTTCTGATAGTCAGCCGTCGGCATACCGCAGCCAAACGTGAAGACGTGCGCGACATCCTTATGCCAGTTGCAGATCTCGGTCGCGTAACAGATGTTCGGACTACCGAATGACCATATGAATCGTTCGACCCAATCGATGCTATCGCTCATCGGTGTGCCGCTTGGCGTGGTAACGCCGAATGCCACGGACTCCGCTCCGCTTTCACGCTTGAAACAGGCGAGATTCGTAGCGATCTCGGAGAGTGCCTCATCCCAGCTAATGCGCTGCCATCCGGGGTCAGCGGCCCCTTTCGGATTCGTCCGACGCATCGGATAGAGAACCCGGTTCGGACTGTGCACAAGTTCGGGCGCCGCCTTGCCCTTCATGCACATTGCGCTGCCGGTCGGATGCGAAGTGTCGGGGCGGACCTGGAGCAACATGTCGCCCCGCACCGTGTTCAACGTCCCGCACCGGGAGCGACACAATGTGCAGTAACCCTTCTTCTCCTGAACATCGATCACAGCAGCGTCTCCAGTTGATCGCCTGATCGTATGCGCTCAGAATTTTGATTCCTAATTCATATTTCGCATGTCGGGATATATACTTTTTCGATATCTACTTTCCCGGCGCTATGTACCCGCTGACGCTTAATCGGCGGTGCTATGATTCGCGCCTTTGGTTCTCCTCAGCAGCGGCGAACATTGTGGCCACGCACATCACTCTTCGGCAGATCGAATACTTCATCTCCGTCGCGAATACGGGTCAGATTTCCCGGTCATCCAGTCTGTCCAACGTTTCCCAGTCCTCAATGACCGTGGCACTGCAGAATCTCGAGGACGCAGTCGGGGTGCCGTTGCTTCAGCGACATGCGAAGGGCGTGCGCCTCACGGAGGCGGGCGAACGGTTTTTGCGCCATGTCCAGCAGGCCACGCTATCCATCGACCATGCGGTACTCGCCGCTCAGGAAGAACCCGACCAGATCGCCGGCAGCGTGCGCGTCGGCATGACGGAGACCATTTCGGCGTATCTGATGCCGGCTCTCATATCGGCAATCAGTCAGCGTTTCTCCAACCTCGAGATTCAGATCGTCGAACGCGATCGACAGACGATCGAACAGGGTCTCGTCAACCGCGAACTGGACATTGCCCTGCTGCTGGTTTCGAACACGGCGTTACTGCCTGAGCTGAAGAGCGAGACCATGCTTCGCTCACCGCGACGGCTCTGGACGACGCCTGACCATCCCCTGCAGGAAGCTCAACGGGTGACACTGGAAGACGTGGCCCAGGAGAACTACCTTCTGCTCGACATGGACGAACACGTCCAGACCGTCGGAAAGTACTGGGGCAAATATGGTATCCAACCGCGTGTGCGCATGCAGAGCAAGTCAATCGAAGCGGTCAGGAGTCTGGTTGCCCTCGGCCAGGGCGTCACGATTCTTTCGGACCTGGTGTATCGACCGTGGTCGCTGGAAGGCAACCGCATCAGCCGGCGAAATCTGAGCGTGGCCATTCCTACGATGGATGTCGGGGCGGTCTGGTGCCGGACCGGAAGCGTGTCGACACAAGCCAAAGCGTTGCTGGAGCTCTTCCGTTCGTGGAAGCGCTCGGCCTTGTGAGTGGAGACTTCGAAGTCAGCGGGCTCGCGAACGCCGTTACCGCGTCACTTGCACAGCGAAAACGCTTCACGCGCCGCAATATCGCCATTGCCGAATATCCCGACCACCGTGCAATCTGCGGCTACGCACTCATATGTGCTGTCCTGAAACGTGAGGACGTAATGCCGAAAGCCGTCCTGCGCGGCGTCTGCCCCCCAGGAATCGGCCACCAGCGACGAATTCACGATTTCATGCGCTGAGCATCCGCGTAAGCCTTGCGCCGCCAACGGGTGAGCGTAAAGCCCCTCGTCGTTGGGCGGCCCAAACTGATGAAACGCGGCCGCCGAAAATTCAACCGCACAAAACGGATCGTCATCCCCGTCGAATGGGCCGAAGCGCTCGAAGTCTGCCTCAGCGATTCGATACGCAATCACCACACGCCGTTCATTTGCCACCACAAACGGCTGCGGTGCGTCAGCGGCCGGACTCGGCACGCCGTCCAGCAGGACAACCTGGTCCTGCTGATAAGAATCAAGGGTACTGTTCATCGACGTCGCCCGGCTCCTTTCCGCAATCGCTTGTGAATGGGTCGCACTATGCCACGGTGGCGCATTGAGGGCTACGTTCCGCTTCCTGAAGACAACGTTCCACTTCGATCCCCTCCGAAATCGGTTGACATCCAAAAAATCCCCCGTACAATGAGTTTTGTTGCACTGCAGCAATAAACCTTTAGCCCTTGCGGCGCGCGGATCTTGTGGTACTTAGAGCCCCCTCGCACTCGCCGCCTTACCCTTTGGAGCAGTGATGAGCACGCCTACCCCCCAACAATTGATCGCCGCACAACAAGCTAGTCTGGAAACCCTGTTCGGCTTCGCGAACCAAGCTTTTGCAACCGTCGAAAAGCTGGTTGCCTTGAATCTGCAAGTCGGCAAAGCAACGCTGGCAGAAACGCAAGCTATCGCGACCAAGGCCATTTCGGTGAAAGATCCGAGCGAACTGGTCGCGCTGTCGACGAGCCTGTCGCAACCCGCGTCGGAAAAGGCAGCAGCCTACGGCCGTCACGTTCATGAAATCCTGTCAGGCGCGCAAGCCGAGTTCTCGAGCGCAGCCACGGCACAGTTTCAGAAAGTCCAGAAAGAAACACAAGGTTTCATCGAAAGCCTCGCCAAGAACGCCCCGGCCGGCAGCGAAGGCGCAGTAGCAGCATGGAACTCGGCCTTCTCGGCAGCCAATGCCACGTACGAATCGGCTAGCAAGGCTGCCAAGCAATTCGTGGCAACCGTATCAGCCGGCGCGTAACGTTTCGTTCGCGGCCAGCAGTCGGTCGATCATTTCAAAAAGCGAACTTCGGTTCGCTTTTTGTTTTTGTGCGAGCGGAACAGTAATGACAGCGAGTGGATCCGCTCACGCCGGCGCGAAAATGACGGCCTGCCGGTCTTCGATATATCGATGCGTCCGCGTGAAGCGATACACCTGACCATCGGCAGTGATCCGGTTCATGCCCGGCTCCGTAAGCGCAAGCATCTCCTCTGCGAGGTGGGCCGCGACCGCGTCGCTGCTCGATAACTTGTCCAGCGAGTTAGCTGGGTCGCCGATGTACACCGAACGTTCGCCCGTGCCATACCGCATGACGACGACGGCCTGACCGGCGTCGAGCGCCAGCTCCAGATAGTTGGCGAGCTCCCGCAGCGATGCGGGCGTGCTCGTTCTCATTGCGTAGGCTGAACCGGCTGCTGTTGTCATCGCACCGTTCCCCCGTCAGATGTGCACGTCAAGAAACGGCAGACCCGTCTCTTCTCCGATCCGGCACACTTCTACTATAAGCAATGCCAACGCAGGGGCGACGCTCTTTTTTGACGGAAGCCACGCTTGCACGCGGCTTAAAATTTCAGACTATTCAGGAATTGAAACCACATTCCGCCGAGGCTGCCGCCATGCCCCGCCGCCGCATGATCGTCTCGCGCCGCAGCATGCTCCACAGGCTGCGCTGGCTCACCGGCTGCCGGTTCTTCGGGCACATTTGTCTGTTGACGGGAGGCATGCAGCGCCAACACACTGTCCGCAATCTGTGCCGCGCGGCTGGCATCGCATTCATGCCCTAGCAGCACGCCGAACACCACGTCGCGGTTGTAGCCGTCGTCCGCAAAGCGCATGGCGAGCGATACCATCTTCGCGTAAGCGGCCTGCTCGGCAGCCCGGGCCGCTTCTTCGCGCTCGGCCCGTTCCCGCTCCACGCGTTGATGATGCTCTTCCCATTCGCGCATCTGCTCGGCAAACACGGCGTCGTAAACCTGACGCTGGGTCCGATCGGACAGAATGCTATAGGCGTCCTTGATGTCCTGAAACGCGGCACGTGCCGCTTCTTCTGCACCGGCATTGCGATCCGGATGCCAGCGCATCGCGGCCTTCCGGTACGCTCGCTTGATCTCGTCCTCAGTGGCGTTCGGCTGAACACCCAGTTTTTCATATAAGGTTGCCATCGTTTGCTCGACCTTCAGTCACGTCGCGAACCATCGTAGCATGCAAAAAATGCCTTCCGCGTGACATTGCACAGGCGGCGCCATGCCCAACCCCACACTTTTTGGCGAGTTACTTTCGACATAGCCGGCAACGCCGGCTATTTCAAGGTCAACGTTGTGAATGGAGAAAGAGGTATGACGCAAGGCCCCAAATTCTGGATGATCCCGAACGCGCCGACGCCCTTGGCCCCGTTTTCGCACGCGAGCGAGAGCGACGGATGGGTATTCGTGACGGGACAAATGCCCACTTTACCCAGCGACGACGCCGCTCCGCTGCCTGAGGGGGTTGTCGCGCAAACCCAGCGCGTCATGGAGAATCTGAAGATCGTGCTCGAAGGTCTCGGACTCGGGCTCGAACACGTGCTGGTCGCACGCATTTTCCTGACCGAATTCAAACGCGATTACGCGGCGATGAACGACGCCTATCGCGCCTACTTTCCACAGGAGGCCTTGCCCGCCCGAACCTGCATTGGCGTCACGGGCCTCGCACGTGACGCTCTCGTGGAAATCGATTTCATCGCGAAACGGCCCGGCTGAAGGGGGAGCGGGCTCGTTAGAACCGCGCTTTAAAACCGCGCTTCAAAACCGGTAAGTGACACCCACCTTCACGATCGGGTAAAAGCGCAGGCGGTCCGCGGTGTTCTGCAGCGATTGCTCCTCGGCGTTGACGTTCGCCTGCCCGGCTTCGGCGACGATGTCCGCGGGCACATCGAAGTCCACCTTCGGTTTGCCGTAGGCGACGCCTGCATCGACAAACATCGAGAAGCCCTTGGTGGCGAGCGGCGAATGGCCGAAGCCGATGCCCAGGTAAGGACGTACGACCGGGTACTTGGCCCTCGCGTGGATGCTCTCGCCGAGCGTCGGATAGGCCACGCCGTTGATGGTATAGGTGCCCGACATGCTGGTTGCGTCCGCATCCACATTGTCGCCGCCAATCAGCACGCCGGCCGTGAAGCGAAACGGCACGACACTCGGCACCGGGAAAAAGTCGCCATAGAGGCCGGCATGCGCGAGCGTTGCCGTGCCGTCATAGTGCAGGCCGCCCGAATTGAAGCTATGGGAGAAGCTGACGCCGTTGAATTCCGCGCGAACGTTGGCAAGTGAGCCGAACGCATGACCGTAGCCAATACCGCCGCCTTCGGTGCCGATTTGTCCATACACTTCATCCGCTACCGCGAGCGGTCCATACAGCGTCGTAAGACCTGCAAGCAAAGCGACAACCAGGCATTTCATTGTACAAATTCCCGTGATGTTTGATCAGGCGTGGAACGAGGGCTGAGGCGGGTGTGGCTACCCGAGGGACGTGGCCGCATGCGTGATGCATGCGCCCCAGACAAGCTGGTTTACGACGCGCTCACAGGAATCTTGAGGCTTGGGTTCGAAAAAGCCGTTCAAGCAGAAATCGCGCGGGTGCCAAGGCATCCGCGCGGCGGACGGCGCGCTCACACCTTGTCAGTGCATCGAGGTCTCATCGAGACCGTAGTGGTGACGCAGACCTTCGTGCAACACGATGGCGAGCCCAGCCATCTGCTCGCTCCACTGCTCCTGTCCCTGGCAGAGGTTTTGCAGTTCACGGCATTGCGCCGCGAACTGCGGTTCACCCACGATCAGGAATCCGCCGGCCGCGCTGTGAGCCCAGTCGCGCAGCGCGAGGCGGTCGCAACGCTCGACGATTGCGGACAGCCTCGGCAGGTCCGTACCGAGGTGCTCCTTTAGCATCGCTATATAACGCGCCCTGGTCTGCGCATCGAGCGAATCTGCGAAATCCGCCGCACGCTGCGGCTCGATCCCAGGCTGCGGAGAAGGCGCCACCCCGGGCTCGAGGGCGGCCTTCTGCGCAGGCTCCGCCGCCTCATCCTCATTCGCCCCCAACGCACTGAGCGCCACCTCCAGGTCTTTGAGCGAAGTCGGCTTGGCGATATGCCCGGCAAACCCGCGCTGATGCCATTCTTCGGTTTGCTGCGTATCGGTGACGGCGCTAAACGCCAAAACGGGCAAACCGGGGTGAAGCCGACGCAGCGTCGCAAGCAATTCATAGCCATCCATGACACCCATTAGCGGGTCCGGTGTCAAGTGAGCAAACAACACCCTCGACTGCCTGAGCAACCGATTGCGATTTGAATGACCGAATGCAGTTGCCGAGCGCACCCGTTTCTTCAGTCCATGGCTGCGACGGATCGCGCCAGACACCCATCAGGATCAAGCGAACGGCGTACAGCTGTTGCCTATCGCCCTGGTGGTTTCACCACCCCAGAAGAACATTGGTGCCGTAACGCGTCCATTGGGTTCACACAGAACTTGTGGTTGCCGAACGACCGGCACCAATCCGCAACTGGCTCGCGTTGCAGGCGATCCGCTTTACTGCACATCGGGGACGGCAACACGGCATCCCATTCAGACAACAGGGTTGCTCACCAGTCATGGATTAGGGCTTGCCGGTCGCCGTCGTAGCTTTACGCGAAGCAGCGTCCTACATCGAACGGTTTTTGCTCCTTCAACATATGGAAACACGCACGGGCAAGCTTGTGCGCCAGGGCCTTGCGTGCGATCACCGGATTTGTCCTGGCCTTTTTGCGCTCGTAGAACTGCCTGGCCTCGGCGCTGAAGCGCGTCGCGAAGTTGGCCGCCTCGATGAACGCCCATGAAAGGTATGGATTCCCGTTCCTGGTATTGCCTTCGCCTTTCTTCTTGCCGTTGCTCACGCGCTGACTGTCCACGCACCGCGCATAAGAGGCGAAGTTGCCGGCGCTGGCGAAACGCTCGATGGTCCCGGTTTCCAGCAGGATGACGGTTGCAAGAGTTTGGCCAATGCCGGGCACCGTGGTCAGCAAGGCGTAGTCCGGGTGTGGTGCGACCTTTTCCTGAAGACGCTTTTCCACGATGTCGATCTGCGCGGAAAGCGTCGTGATGACCGCGACGTTCGTCCGAATAGCGAGCGCTACGTCGTCTGGCAGGCGCATCTGATCGACGGCCGCCTGGTCTAGTCGCTTGACCTGATTGCACGTGATTCGCGTGCCGGAGTGACGCGCGGCAATGTTCTCAACGGCCAGAATGTGATCGGTGCGGCTACGCACCAGTTGCATGCGTTTGCGGGCCAGATCGCGCACATTGCGGTGCTTCGCCGGCAGAATTGTCCCCGTAGGAAGGATGCCCAGCCGCAGCAGGTGGGCCAGGTAGCGCGCGTCGGTCTCATCGCCGCTGTGCTTGAGTCCCTCGTACTTCTTGATCGCCGTGGTGTTGGCCAGATGTACCGTGAGGCCGGCGGCCTGCAGCCCGTCGACAAGCCAGTACCAGTTGTAAGTTGATTCGACCACGACGCCGACCAGCTCAGCTTGCCACAAGACAAGGAACGCCAGAATCTTCGGCAACTCGTTCGGTAGCCGCTTCTCGGCGACCACGCGGTCCGTTTCGTCGATCACGCTTACCACGCTGTTGTTCGAATGCAGGTCAATGCCGCAATATTTCATTGGGACCTCCTTGGGCTAAAGCGGTTTGGCAAACTCACTTTAACCCCGCCGCCCGGCAGGGCGGCGGGAGGAGGCCCGCTAGATGATTTTCAGGCATATGAATATCGGTCAAGACGACATCAACTTCGGTCTCCTCGAGCACAGCGAGCGCCTGGCGGCCATCCCCGGCGAGGATCGGCTCGCATCCCAGCGCCTTCAACTGCTCGACAATCAACGACTGGTTCAACGGGTTATCTTCAGCGACCAGAATCGCCAGACCCAGCAGCGCCGGCTCAGGAAGCGACGCGGGCTGAGCGGAGTCGCACGTTTGCGCCGCGGCATCGGGCGAGTCGGCCCGGCCGTGCGCTTCATTGGCCGCGAGATCCACTGCCGACAGAATCGCCGCGTGACTGAACTCGCTCACCTCCAGCACGCCGTCACCGCGTGGCGTCGGACGATGAGGACCGGTGCGCGTAATCCATACCGCATTCACCGGTTGCGCGGCGCGTAGCGCGGCGATCACATCGAGGTCGTACTCGCCGGTCACGACCAGCACGTCTGACCGGTTGGTCCGCAGCCATTCTTCAGCGGCACGCATCGAGGTGACGCTGCAAGTGAACCATCCGTCACGGCCAAGGCAGCCCCCGATGATCTGCCCCGAGACAGTCTCCTGGCATAGCACCAGTACCTTGCCGCGGCGCGCCGGTGCGGGCAACGACACGCGCTCTTCCTCGGGCGGGAGTGTCATTGGAATCGAGATGCTGAAGGCGCTCCCTACTTCCTGCACGCTTTCGACCGAGATATGGCCGCCCATCAATTCGCAAAGCCTCGCGCAGATCGATAGACCGAGGCCCGTCCCACCATACCGGCTGGATGTGCTCGCTTCGCCCTGCACAAACGGACGGAAGATACGCGACACCAGCAACGAGTCCATTCCGATCCCCGAGTCGCTGACGCGACAGCTCAGGATACTGCGGCCCTGGGTATCGATCTGCACCTCGGCACCGAACGTGATCTTGCCGGAAGAGGTGAACTTGAACGCGTTGCTCAGCAGGTTGTTAACTATCTGTGCGATGCGGGTTCGATCACCGCGCAACATCTGATCCAGCGTCGGCGACAGATGCGCATAGAAGCGAATCGGGCGCTCTCCGGCCATCGGTGCGTACGAGAGGGCGAGATTTTCGAAATCGTCGATGGGCCGGAAGGACTCCGTAACAAGCTTCAGCTCGCCCGCATCGATCTTCGAGAAATCGAGTATGTCGTTGACGATGCGGCGCAGCGCGTCGGCCGCCACGCCCAGCGCTAGCAAGCGCTGCTCGTGTGCTTCCAGACCCGGTGTGCGCGAGAACAATTCGAGGTTGCCGAGCAAGGCGTTCAACGGCGTGCGAATCTCGTGGCTCATCGAGGCGAAGAAATTCGACCGCTCCCGCATGGCCGTTTCGGTCGCGCGTTGCGCGGAGCGCATTTGCTCTTCGAGCGTGCGCTGCGCGGTGACATCAAGAATGGCGCAGAACAGCACCGCCTCTGCGGCATAGCGCGCTGGCGCGCAGTGGAACTGCAGAAACCGCGCGCTCGCCGCGTCGCTTTGCTCTGGCAGAGCGGACAGGGCGAAGACAGTCATACTCGATGCTTCCGCGGCGCCCGGCTCTGCGACGAACTGCGCGCGGAAGGCCGCCACAATATGCGGCGGCAACGCGTTGGCAGATGGCTCGATTTGCAGCAGTTCAAGCGCGGGCTCGTTGGCGGTAAGGATCGAATAATCGCTGCGCCGCACGATGCACAGACCAATCGGCGTAGCACTGACGAGGACATGGTTGATCGCTTCGTTTTCGAGCGCGCGCGCCGCTTCATCGTGCGTGACGCGCAGCAGCCTTAACCCCCAGAATCGCGCGGTCAGCGCAATCCCCGCCAACAGAAAAGCCGCGGCGCAGGCGATCGCCCAAAGTTGCCAGCCCAGCGCGATAACCAGCCCGCCCCAGGACAAGAAACCCACCAGCGAGCCGAAGCCCGGCATGATGGGCTCACGCAGGATGGCGCCGTCACGTGTGTAGCGATACGTGTGGTCCTGCATCTGTGCCGCAGTCCTTTGCAGCATGCGGCCCGTCTCAGCGTCCAATGGCGGCGACGCCACCACGGCACGCTGATCGTCCGTCATCAGCAGCAGCGTGCCCAGATGGGAACGCCTCGAAAGACGGCCGATGAGCGCGTCGACGGGAATGCTCGTGGCCACGAGCATGGTTGGCGTGTCGCCCTCGTAGTAGACGCTGAGCGCGGTCATCACCGGCACATGCAGCAGCGGATCGGCATACGGTCCTACCCATACCCGCTGGTTTTTGGCTGGCACACGCTCGCCGGTCCGGGTCTGCACCTCACGCAGAAGAACGGTGCGCAGGAGAGTCGCGTCGCCGGGCTGGAGCGGCGGCACGCTGGCTTGCTGGTTCGCTTCGAGCGCCGGCATGATCAACGCATAGTCGTCGGTCAGACCGATCAGCATCGAACGATGACCCAGTTCGAATGCCTGCTGAGTCACGAGCGTGGACTGTCCCGCTGCATAGAGCCAGAGGAGCTTTTCGCCAAGCGCGGGCCCCCAGGCCTGACGCGTGGCCTCAGGCACCAGCAAGTCGAAGTGCGTTCCGGTCGCCGCTGCCTCACAACGCGCCACGCCGGTTTGCCGGATCGACGCTTCGACGCCATCCGGCAAGCCGCGCAGATCGCCGCTGTGCTGGTAGTACCCGACAGTCAGTTCGGTGCGCCACAGAAACGAGATCTCGCCATGCAACAGCAGGGAGATATCGGCGGCGTATTGCGTCGCGAGGTTGCGCCGGTAGTCCAGTTGCTTGCCGGCGGCAAGCCACGCAAGCAGCAGTGCGGAGACAACCACGATCGCCATCAGCGTGACGATGGCCGTGAGGTAAAGATACTGCTGGCGCTTCGCGTTTTTCGCCAGCGCCGCGAATGCTTCGGCGAGCGAAGCCTGGGTACGGTCGAGGATCTTCTGCATCGGGTCGCGTCGTTCACGTCGTTCGCACAGGCGGACCGCTGCTAAAAATGTTTGCAAGCAGGATCGTCTGCGGCCACACCGCTCTCTCTCCGGCGCAGTGTAGCGCGTTCGGACTCACCGGCAAACGCGATGCAGACGGCATGCGGTTGCAGACGCGGCGCCGCTATCCAACATCCGCGCCTTCCACGCCCTCGCAACCTGGTTCAACCGCTCTTCAGGCTGGGTCGCAGGAAAGCGCTTTAGTCTGATAGATCGGCGTTACTCCCACCTCGACAAAGGCACGCGTGCAGCTCAGGATAAGCCCGTCAGCGCCCTGATTGTGCGGGGGCCGGTTGACCCGAGTAATAACGGCGTTTAACGGCCCGTCCCTCTGCGGACGGGCTATTTTTTTGCCTACGTTTTGTCTATGTGTGCGTGCCGGGTATCGGCTATTGCACGCCCTCGACATCGAGCAATTCAAGTTGCTGCGGCAGCGCCGCTGCGGGTCGTTCGAGCGCGAGCAACCCCGCCTTGCGCTCGAGTCCGCCTGCATATCCGGTGAGCTCGCCCGTGCTCGATATCACCCGGTGACACGGCACGATGATCGACACCGGGTTGCGCCCGTTAGCGGCGCCCACTGCGCGTGCACTGCCCGTTGGAAGACCGAGGCGCAGGGCGAGCTGCCCGTAGCTTGCGATCTCACCAAACGGGATCTTCACGAGTTCACTCCATACGCGCTGCTGAAACGTCGAACCGGCTATCTGTAATCGGACCGTGAAACGCTGCCGCTCGCCGGCGAAATACTCGGCGAGCTGCTCCGCACTTTCTGCCAGCACGCGTGGCGGTGCAGCGCTCGGCATGTTGGCCGCGCTGGGGACATTGGAGGCGTCCAGAGGGAAATACTTCTGGCCGACAAAGTACAGGCCGGTCAGCGCGTCCTCTTCGGCGCGCAGCAGCATTGAACCGAACGGACTGGGGATCGACAGGTAGTATTTCATGCCGCGTGTGTCTTTTCTTCCTGGATGAGCGCGAGGTGCTGCGCAGCATACGCGCGCCACGGCGCCCAATGGGCCGCGTGATCGCTCGACGGCGCGCTTGCCGCGCTCAAGGGATCGGCCGCCGGAAAAGCATTCGGCCAACCGAGCGCGCGCATCGCAACGTACTGAACCGACCACTCATCGAAGCCGACCACGCTGCGCAGGTACGCAAGCGTCTCGTCAAGCGGGGTGAGCGGTTCGAGAAACACTCGCCGTTGCACGACCTCCTCGGCGAGTTTCAGCAACAAGCCGACGCCACGTGCCGACAATCCGGTCGCCCGCAGCGTTTCGGGCGGCACCTGCGCCAGCACGTCGGCCGTGGCGAACGCCGCGCGCAACCCTTCCGGCGCCTGCGTCACGCGCGCGCCGAACATATCGGCAATCCGGCGCAGCCACGCGCACGCGTCGGAGAGCGGCCATTGACGCATCGCGATGGCACGCACCGCGATTTCGAAGCCGTCGAACGCGCCCGGCACCCGAATACCCGGCAGCGGCACGGCCAGCTCGCCGAGGCGTGCGTCGATCAGATCGGGACGGCAATCGAGATCGAAGAAATGCCGTACCTGGGACAGCAGACGCGGCAACACCGCGGTCAACGACGCCGTCACGGTGACACGCAGGGTATGCCGCGACGGTACGTCCTCGGCCTGTACCCAGCCGGTGACATGCCGTCCGTCCTGGCAGATATCGACGGCGCGGGCATAGCTTCGCCCTGCCACCCGTTCAACACCTTCGATCGCATGATCGGTGAGGAAATACAGGAGCGCATCCCATGCAAACGGCGGGCGGTAAGCCAGCTCGAACGTGAAGATGTCGGTGCTGACCGTATCGCGCCGACGTTGGCGCAGACGAGCCGGACTAAAACCGTAGCGACTGCGAAACAGATCGTTGAAACGGCGCACGCTGCCGAAGCCCGCCGTCAAGGCAATCTCGGCGGCCTGCAACGTGGTATCGGTCAAGAGACGCTTGGCCAGCAGGAGGCGTTGCGTCTGCGCGTACTCGATCGGCGAAACGCCGAACTCCGCTTCAAAAATGCGCCGCAGATGGCGCGCACTCACCCCGACGCGCCCAGCCAAGGCGGTAAGGTTGCTGTCGTTGAGAAAGCCGCCGTCGATCAGCGACGCGGCCGCCTGCGCGAGCCGCGGCGACACGTCGAGCACGCCATGGCCAGGCGCCAGTTCCGGCCGGCAACGCAAACACGGCCGGAACCCTGCGTGCTCCGCCAACGCAGCGTTCGCATAAAAACGGCAGTTTACGAACTTCGGCGGCCGGACCGGGCACACCGGACGGCAATAAATACCTGTCGACGTCACTGCCACGAAGAACCACCCGTCAAAGCGACGGTCGCGCGAAAGGACGGCTTGATAGCAGGTTTCACGATCGAGATTCATGCTCCCAATGTAGCGCATCGCCGGATAGACAACTGGCCAGATTCGGACATGAGTATTGCAGTGAGCCGGTCAACGGCGGCAACGGTCGCAGCGTTTACCGCAAATGGGTGTCTCACCTGCGCCCGAACCGCGTGCCTAAGCGCGTGCAGTGGCGCAGGATCGAACGCACGCTACGCACATTCCGAGCGCAACGCGCCTAATCGGGCCACGCGTCAAGGCCGTGACAATCGTGCGGAATCGTTGCACCGCAGCGGGGCACGAAAAATGCGTCTTGTGACGCAATGAGTCGCGTTAAACTGATTGGCGCGACGGAGCGGCACCTCGCATAACATTGCGTGGCGCGGCTCTCCGAGGTGCGTAGGATGTCACGGTATCAGCAGTGCGCAAAAAGACAACGCGCCAAGCTGCCCGTACAATGGTTTGATCAACAACGGAACGAGGACAACTTCGATGCGCACTACCGGGTCTTCCGGGTCAATGGCCCTGCTCACCGAATACGACGACGCTACGGCGCGCGAACTTCGCTCGCTGCGCCTCGAGTCGACAGAAGACGGCAAGGGTATTCTTCTGATTGAAGTCGACGAACGCAAGCCGGGCATCCACCGCGAAGTGCGTTATGAAATCACGCCGGCAGAACTGATTGCGGCCATTCGCGCGCACGGCGCCGAACTGCCGGGCGAACAACACAATCATCGTACGTAACGGGGTGGCGGCATTGGCGCAAGCGAATGCCGCATGCCGGCCGCCGGGGTACATTTGCTCGCCTCGTCTGCAGACCTCTTGCAAAACTCATCTGCAACCTCATTTGCTATCCTACTTGCAACATTAACCGGCCGGTCGGAACGTCACTCCTCGTGTTAGCTTCCGCCTGCCGCGCCTGACCCAGCAAGGCTTCTCCCGCTTCATCCGCGCACTACATTACCGGACGCTTGCGCGTCTCGTAAATGCGTCCATAATCGTTAGGTTACCTCTTCACGCTTCCCACCGGAAACGGCCGTGGAAGTAAGCCAATGCTACATGACCTCGTGGAGCAGTACGGGCCTGCACTCGTCTTTGCCAATGTGCTCGCCGCATCGCTCGGGCTGCCCGTGCCCGCGATGCCGTGTCTCGTCCTGTTCGGGGCGATGGCGGCCATGCATCCGGCCACCGTCGGCACGCAACTCGCCTCGGTGCTGATCCTGGCGATCTTCGCTACGCTGATTGGCGACAGCGTGTGGTACCTCGCCGGCCGCATCTACGGCGGCAACACGCTGAAGACACTGTGCAAGCTGTCGCTTTCGCGTGACACCTGCGTAAAAAAGACCGAGCGCTTCTTCGGCCGCTGGGGCGTGCGGGTGCTCGCGGTGGCAAAGTTCGTGCCGGGCCTGGCGATCGTCTCCATTCCGATGGCCGGCGCAATGGGCACGACCTATCGCACCTTCCTGACGTATGACAGCATCGGCGCCGCCCTGTGGTCTGGTACCGGTCTCATCATCGGCGCCATCTTCGCGCCGCAGATCGACATGCTGATGGCAGGCGCCGGCCGCCTTGGCCGAATGGCGGGCGTCATCATCCTTGTGCTGCTGCTGCTCTACGCGACGTATCGCTGGATCCGGCGGCGTCAGCTCATCAACAAGCTGGCCACGGCCCGCATGGAAATCGAGGAGCTCGACAAACTGATCGAGGCCGGCAAGCCGCCGGTGCTGTTCGACATCCGCTCCCGCGAGAAACGCAAGCTCGATCCGTACGTGATTCCCGGCACGCAGTTCGCCGACGAGCGTCAACTTAACGACATCATCGCGAAGTACGCGCCGGACCAGAAGCTCGTCATCTATTGTTCGTGCCCGAATGAAATTTCGGCCGCGTGGATGGCCAAGCAACTCAACGAAGCAGGTTTCATCGACGTGCTGCCGCTACGCGGCGGTCTCGACGCCTGGCGCGACTCAGGGCGGAAAATCGAATCGCTGGACGAGGAACCGGTGTCCGAGGTGCATCCAGGCGTAGCGCCGGCGGTGTAGTACGCCTGCCTGCTTTGCGCCGGTTGAGGCCGGTTGCCACCGTTTGCTTGTGGTCTGCCCTTCGCTGGACCGTATGCTGAACCAAAAGACAGAAGGAGCGGTTTGATGGTTGAGATTCAAGAAGCCGAAGCACAACAACAACAAACGGTGGTCGCCGACGCGCCGTTCTCTTCGCTGGCGACCCGGGAACATCAGATGTTCCCCGAACTGACCTGGCAAGAAATCGACCGGCTGCGCAAATTCGGCGAAGTGACTCACTGGAAAGCCGGTGAGCTGCTGTTCGAAACCGGTCATATCGGCCCGGGCATGTTTGTCATACTGGCGGGACGCGTCAAGCTTCTCCAACGCGATGGCCTCGGGCGCGAGCGCCTTGTCTCCGAACGCGGCGCCAAGCAGTTCCTCGCCGAGGTGGGTCAATTGTCCGGACGTGTCTGTCTCGTCACCGGTATGGCGGTTCAACCCGTCGATGCGCTGCTGATTACACCAACACGATTACGCGCGTTGATCGTCGCGGAAGCCGAGCTTGGCGAGCGCATCATGCGTGCGCTGATCCTGCGGCGCGTCTCGCTGATCGAAAAAGGCGCGGGTGGCCCGATCCTGGTCGGCAAGAGCAACGACGCGCGGCTCGTCTCGCTGCAGGGGTTTTTGTCGCGCAATGGTCATCCGCATTCGGTGATCGACGAACGCGACGATGAGGCGCTCAGCCTGATCGAGCAATTCGGTGCGCAGCCGGAAGATCTGCCGCTGGTGATCTGTCCGGACGGCTCCGTGCTGCGTCATCCGAGCGATCCCCAGCTCGCGACGTGCCTCGGCATGCTCCCCGAGCTCGATGCTTCGTTGATCTATGACGTGGCCATCGTCGGCGCCGGCCCGGCGGGACTTGCGACCGCGGTTTATGCGGCCTCGGAAGGACTCTCGGTGATCGTGCTCGACAGCCGCGCACCGGGCGGCCAGGCGGGCGCGAGTTCGCGCATCGAGAACTATCTCGGCTTTCCGACCGGCATCACCGGCCAGGCGCTGGCCGGCCGTGCGTTTGTGCAGGCGCAGAAGTTCGGCGCGCACGTCGCGATTCCGGTCAAGGTCAAAGCCTTGCATTGCGAGGAGTCGCCACACCGGCTCGAGCTCAAGTGCGGTGGCAGCGTGAAGGCGCGCACCATCGTGATTGCGAGCGGCGCGGTGTACCGGCGGCCCGCCATCGAAGGTCTCGACAGTTTCGATGGAAAGGGCGTCTACTACTGGGCGTCGCCTGTCGAAGGCAAGCTGTGCAAGCGAGAGGAGATCGTGCTGGTGGGCGGCGGCAATTCCGCGGGCCAGGCCATCGTCTATCTCGCCACGCACGCGGCGAAGGTGCACGTGCTGATCCGCCGCAGCGGCTTCGAAGCGACCATGTCGCGCTATCTGATCGACCGGATCCGCTCCCTGCCGAATGTGTTCGTTCATCCGCATACGGAGATCGGGCAACTCGAAGCGGACGAGGTTGGCCTCGCGTCAGTCGTGTTGAAGCAGCCGCTGGCGGACGGCACGGATCGTTTCGACACGCGTCATCTGTTCCTCTTCACTGGCGCGGATCCCAACACCGAATGGCTGCAAACCTGCGGTGTGCAGCTCGATCCGAAGGGCTTTGTGCTGACCGGCGCGAAGGGCCTGAACTCCACCTGCGATCTGGGCACGACGGTTGACGGCGTGTTCGCGATTGGCGATGCGCGCGCCGGCTCGACTAAGCGGGTAGCGGCAGCGGTAGGTGAAGGGGCCGCGGTGGTGGCGCAGATTCACCAGATGCTCGCGGTGGAAGCGGGCGAGGCGATCGCGCTAGGGGCATGACGCATTCGCGCTAAAGTAGCGGTTATACGGCCGGGTGACGCATCTTCGGTCCGCCTCACACCGCTACTTCGTCAGCGCCACCCCGCTGCCCCATCCACTCAGCGATCGACCGCGTGAAGACTCTCCCGTTATCCGCCGCCCGTACTCTCCATCTGGCCGCGCAGGGTCTGTTGACCCCGCCGCGCCGCAAAGCCACCAAACCCGACGTACTCGACGCGATTCGCCGCATGGCGCAGTTGCAGATCGATACGATCCACGTCGTCGCTCGCAGCCCCTACCTCGTGCTGTTCAGCCGACTCGGCGCCTACACGCCGCAGTGGCTCGACGAGCATCTCGCCGAAGGCAAACTGTTCGAGTACTGGTCGCACGAGGCCTGCTTCGTGCCGATCGAGGATTACGGCCTGCTGCGCCACCGCATGCTGGACCCGAGCGGCATGGGCTGGAAATACGCGGCCGAATGGCACACGAAATACCGCAAGGAGATCGCGAGCCTGCTCGAACATATCCGCGCAAGCGGACCGGTCCGCTCCGCGGACTTCGCCCGTGAGGCCGGCAAGAGTAACGGCTGGTGGGACTGGAAGCCGGAGAAGCGCCATCTCGAAGTGCTGTTCGCCATCGGCCAATTGATGGTGGCCGAGCGGCGCAATTTTCATCGTGTCTACGATCTGACCGAACGGGTCCTGCCGGGCTGGAACGACAAGCGCGATCTGCAACCGGCCGTGGCCGTCGCCCAGGAAGTGCTGCGGCGTAGTTGCCGCGCCTTAGGTGTAGCGCGCGCCGATTGGGTCGCCGATTACTACCGGTTGCCGCGCCGGCCCTACGTCGATGCGTTGCACGCACTGGCCGACCAAGGCGAATTGATCCCGGTTCGCGTGGACGGCTGGAAACAGGACACCTTCGTATATCACGAGTTCGCGCCGCTGATCGACGATGCTGCCAGCGGTAAGCTGGCCTCGACAGTCACCACATTGCTGTCACCGTTCGACCCGGTCGTGTGGGACCGCAAGCGCGCCCTGGCGCTGTTCGACTTCGACTATGCGATCGAATGCTATACACCCGCGGCCAAACGCAAGTATGGCTATTTCGTGCTGCCGATCCTGAGCCGCGGCAAGTTGGTGGGCCGCGCCGATGCGAAGGCGCACCGTTCGAGCGGCGTCTTCGAACTGAAGGCGGTGCATCTGGAACCGGGAGTGCGAATCAGCGGCCGTCTCGCCTCGGACCTTCAGCGCGCGTTCCAGCGCTGTGCGGACTGGCATGGCACGCCGAACGTGCAGATCACGTCGGCGCCGGAGGGTTTGCTAGAAGCGCTAGCAGCGCAAGAAGGCGTGGAAGCCTGAATCGTCAGACCAATTTCAATGCTCAAGCTTGACCCGTAGTTCACGGGCCGTCTCGAGCAATCCTTCATACCCGGAACGGACGTGCTCCGGCAGATCCGGGTCGCCCACCAGCGTGCCGAGTGTCTCGATCAGGCTATACAACAGCCCTTTGGCCGCGCCCGATGCAATGCCGCCGGAACTCACCAACTGGTCGACGTGGCTGATGGCTGCGTCGAGGTGTTCGAGATCAGGCTTTTCGCCCGTTTCCTGATTTTGCGAAACATCACGCGTCATGATGGAACGTCTCTCCCTTTGTGGCAGTGGCGAATGAATCTCTAATGTTGTTATATACCGATCGCGATCGGTCGTCCATTCGTCCGTTCGCCGCATCAGCGCCTGCTAAGGCGTCCACCGGTACATCAGTATCTTGGCGCGCGCATCGTCCTCCACCAGCACGTCGTATTCACCGTTGTCACGCTCGACCGCGTTGATGCCGAGATACACGTCGACCCAGCCACTCGTGCTACCGACGCTCGCGCCGGGCGTCATGTAGCCGACTGCCTGGCCGGAGCGCGCATCGTACACATCGATCTTCTGCGTAAACAACTCGGCCACGAAGATGTAGTTGCCCGCCACCGCGACCCCCACCGTGGTCACTTGCGGATTGCTTTGCGTATTCCACGGCAGCGCAATCGTGTAGGTCAACGACGGGTTGCCGCTACTCCAGTTGTCATAGCGCGCGAGCAGCGGTCCGGCTTCTTTCCAGAGCGTCGAGTTCCATGGGTTCGCGGTCGTGAAGCCGGCCACGTACATCGTATCGGTCTGTGGCACATAGACGATGCGCCCCAGCCGGGTGAACTGCGGCGGCATCGCAAACCATTTGGCTCCCGTGTACTGGTAGATCGGATTACCGTACGAATCCAGCCCTTGCAGTGGCATCTCGCGAATACCGCTCACGGGCGTCGCGAGCCAGACGTTGCTGGTGCTGTCGACCCACCAGAAACCGTCGCCGACCGTGCTGCCAGTGGAAGGATTGCTAGTGATCTCGTTCGCGTCGACTACACCGTCGCCATTGCTGTCGCGCCACATCCACTCGCCACCCGCCGGCTGTCCAGCCGGCCAGGTACCGGGGATCGGATTCTCGGCCAGCAAGCCAGAGGGGATCGCGACTTCGCCATGCGCCGTATCGAAGCGATACACGCTCAAGTAGTGCGAGTACGGGTCAAGCGTGTAGAGATAGGGCTGGCCATTGATCCGCCGTACCATCGGCTCGCCGCGCACGCCGCGGGTCAGATGGAACGCGGGATCGTTCGGGTAATCGAAGCGGTTCAACGTAAAGGCCGCATATGACCATTCCTGTCCGGTGGGTCGGCTGTAGTCGATCGAGAAGCGTTTCGAGCCGCTGTACACGGTAGCGGAGTTAGCCGGGTCGAAGTCGCCGCTGTCGACGAAGGTCAGCCCGTACAAACGCCAGTTCAATTGCTGCGACGCGAATCCATAGCTCTCGAGCACCGCTCCTTCGCCGACCGTCGCCGAGCCGATCGGCCGCGGGCCCTCGCCGTTTTGTCCCACGTACAGATTGCCGCTCTGATCGAAACCGATGCCGGTGATGCCGTTAAAGCGCCAGTTCCCAGGCGTGCCTTCGACCACATGGAAGATGCCGTTGCGCGTGCCGAGCGCGGTGTCGAGTTGCGTCTGGCCGCCGGCAATCTTGTCGAACACGAGAATCTGCTGGGAGGGGCCATTGTCCGCTACGAGAATCTGCCCTGACGGAGCAATGGCAAGGGCGGTAGGCACCGTGCCGGCCGGCAGCGGCAGGGTACCTGCCAGCGGCGCACCGGTGTTTGAACTGTGCACGACGCTCGTACCGATCGCTGAATTGAAACCGCTGATGACCCAAAGCGTCGAATCGGTATCGATGACGATGCGGCCCGGCGCCGGCACGCTCCATGAGCGCAATTGCCGCATGGTTTGTGCGTCGAGCACGACGATGCGGTTGCCGTAGGTGTCGGCTACGTACACTTCGCTGTCGGTGGCGGCGAGTCCGCGAATGCCCGCGTCAATGCCAGCCGTCACCGCCTGGACGCGCAGGAAACTATCCTTGGTCGCGTTAGCGCTGTTGCCGATGCCGTAGGCGAACGGCGCACCAAGCGCGATGTTCGACACCGGACGCCGTGTGATACCGAACCACGTCTGGTTCTGCGGCGGATAGTCCGCGCCCACCAGTGAATTGCTCTCATTGCCGATCGACATCGCGGCGTACAGATACGTGCTGTTGCTGGCGACCGCATCACCGCCGGCCGCGCCCCAGCCGTGCGTATTGCCCGCTACGGCGAGTTTGTTACCGCTCTGATAGGACGTAATTTCACTACCGCTTTCATCCCATGGCGAATTGGTATAAACCGTCCCATTAGGCGCGACATTGATGGATTGAATATCCTGCTGCATCCATTTGCCGTCGCCAAATCCAAAGCTATTGCCAATCCAGGATGTGGTGTAGCTCAGTTGCGATTGAGCAAGCGCAGCGCAGGACCCGATGCTCTGAAGTACGAGCAAGGCCACGCCAATGCGGGAGGAGAGTGTCACGATCGTTTCCTTGCGAAGGCGATTTATCCTCGCATACTTTTCGTGGAAATTAATCGATAAAAATTCTCTTTGAAAATTAATAAAAAATCATAATGCAATGCGCATCTCGCTAGACCGCAGTCGCGAACTCTTCGACCACCGCCGCGACCAGCGTTTGCATGCGCGCCGTTTTATACAGATCCGCATGAGCCACCAGCCATACCTCGAAATGGTTGTAGCGATGCGGCATGACGCGCACCAGCTCGGGCTCGTGGTCGGCGCGAAAGCACGGCAATTCCGCGATGCCGATTCCCGCGATGGCCGCCTCGACCAGCATCGCCGTCGACGAGGTCTGGAACACCGCACGACCGCGCGAAGTGGGTTCGCCGCACAGTGCATGCCACATGGATGGCACAACCGGCTGTTGATACATGACCAAATCGTGGCCCGCGAACGCTTCACCTTCACGCGGCTCTCCGTGCGCCGCGAGATAGTCACGCGACGCATACAGGCGCGACTCCAGTTGCGCGAGCTTTCGCGCGATCAGGTCCGGCGAATCGGGACGCAGTGTTCGGATGGCGAGGTCCGCTTCGCGCCGCGTCAGGTTGGCGATCTGCGTCGACGTCACGCAGACGATCTCGATGCCCGGATGCGCACGGCGCACCTTGGCAATGGCCGGCACCACGAAACGCTTGCCGAGCGAATCCGTGGTGGCGACGCGAATCGTTCCGGCCAACTGGTCGTCGAGACCCGCCACGCGCCGTTCGATCAGCAGCGCAGCCTGCTCCATCGACTCAGCGGGCCCGAGCAAGGCTTCGCCCGCGGGCGTCAGGACATACAGCGCCGGCGTGCGCAAAAAGAGCGTCGCCGAAAGTGCCTCTTCCAGCGCCGCGATGCGTCGGCCGACCGTGGCCTGATCGACGTCCAGTTGCACCGCCGCGGCTCGCAACGTACCCGTGCGCGCGACGGCGAGAAAGAATCGTGCGTTGTCCCAGTTCATCATCGAAGGCGTCCTCCGTCATGCAATTCTGCATCATACGGATGCGAATTCATGGCTTTCTTGCAGTGCCTGCACCGTCTAGACTTCGGCGATGACCCGGAGCCGCACATGACGACTGAATGCGCTGTCGACACCCTTGTTGAACCGAAGGCTGCCGCACGCCCGCGCCTGACGCTGGCGCTAGTTGCGAGCGGGATGTTCATGGCGGTACTCGATACAACCATCGTCAACGTCGCGCTGCCCGCGCTGCGCGCCACGCTCGGGGCGTCGGTGAGCGGTCTCGCATGGATCGTCGATGCCTACACGTTGAGTTTTGCCGCCCTGATCCTGGCAGGCGGCGTCGCCTCCGATCGTTTCGGCGCGAAAGCAGTGTATCTATGGGGGCTGGCATTGTTCGTGGCCGCCTCGGCGGCCTGCGGGCTCGCGCCGAACGTCGGCGCGCTGGTCGCGGCACGCTTCGTCCAGGGCACGGGAGCCGCGCTGTTCCTGCCGGCCTCGCTGGCAATTGTCCGCAGCACCTTCGACGACCCCGTCGAACGTGCCCGAGCCATTGCGGTATGGGCCACGATTGCGTCGGTGGCGGCATCGGTCGGGCCAGTGCTCGGCGGCATCCTTGTGCAAGACTATGGCTGGCGCAGCGCGTTTCTGATCAACGTGCCTACGGGTATCGTCGGTTTCGGCGGAGCGTGGCTGGTCGTGCGTCACAGCGTGCGCAGCGGTGCGCGCCGCTTCGACTGGGGCGGTCAGTTGGCGAGCATCGTCGCGCTGGGCTCGCTATGCTACGCGGCGATCGAGCTGCCGTCGCGCGGCATGGCGGCGCGTGAGGTGTGGGGCGCGGCGCTGCTGGCTGTGCTGGCTACGGTAACGCTGATTGCGGTCGAGCGACGCGCGCACGATCCGATGGTGCCGCCGCTGTGGTTTCGCAACCGCCTGTTCGTCGCGATGAATCTGGCGGGGACCTCGGTCTACGTCGGCTATTTCGGCTTGCTGTTCGTGCTAAGCCTTTACCTGCACGGCGAGATGGGCATGAATGCACGTCAGACTGGTCTTACGCTGCTGCCGATCGCCGCCAGTCTGTCGCTCGGTAACCTGCTGTCCGGCAAGCTGCATGGCCGCTTCAACGCGACGCAACTGATGGCGAGCGGGCTCGGGTTTGCCGCCGTCGCTGTGCCGCTGATCGCGGCGAGCCTTGAATTGCGTTCGCCGTGGGTGCTCACGTATGCCGCGATGATCGTGTTCGGCTGCGGTACGGCGCTGTCGGTGGCGCCGATGATCTCGACCGTGCTGGAACAGGTACCTGGCGAGCTGGCTGGGGTGGCAGCAGGTCTGCTCAACGCGTTGCGTCAGGCGGGCAGTCTGTTCGGGGTCGCGATTGCGGGCGCTACGACGATTCTCGCGCCGCGGGTGTCGATCGCGTTGTGGTGGATCGGTGGTGTGGGTTTTGTGATGTACGCGTTGGCCGCGTTGATGTCGGCCTTCGCGCCGAGATGGCGCGAGGGTGAGCGGGCACGCTAAGTCAACCGAAGCCGGTGCTCCCGAAAAATCTCACCTTTCGGACTTTGCAGAGAAAGCTGCGCGGAATTGCCCCCCGGAAACCCTCACCTTAAATGCGTAGGGTGCGAGCGGCGCCTAGCCAAGCATCACCACCGCAGCGGGTCTGGAAACGCAGAAGGTGCGAGCCACCATGCTCGAACTGTCCGCCGAGCTGCGACGGCGGCCGCAATGGGCGGCGGCGGATCAGGCGGCCGCGCGCCGCGTGAAGAGACGCCGTGTCAGGTCGAACGCCACCAGATTGCCGGCCACCACCAGCACAAGCCCAACGACGGCCAGTAGGGTCCAGTGATAGCCCTCGAACACCGTCGATACTGCCAGCGCCACAATCGGAAATAGCACGGTGCAGTAGGCGGCGCGCTCCGGCCCCATCCGTCCGACCAGCATCAGATAGGCCGTAAACCCGACCACCGAGCCGAACACCGCCAGATAGGCGAGTGCGCCGAGATACCGCACATCCGGTTCAACGGCGAACGACAAGCCCGCCGCGGCGCTGCCGACCGTCAGGATGCTGGCGCCAATCAGCATGGCCCAGCTATTGGTGACGAGAGGGTGCAAGCCCATGGACTGCATCCGGCTCGACAAAAGGCTGCCGGTGGAAAAGCACAAGGTGCCGAGAAACGCGATTCCCATCCCGAGCCACGCGGCATTGTCGCCGAGGTGTCCGGCCATCTGCGGCACGAACAGGCACAGGATGCCCACCAGACCCAGCAACGCACCCAGGATGACCGTAGGTTGCAACGGGCGCCCCATGAACAGCCGGCCATTGATCGAGTTTAGAAGCGGCGCGATCGAGAAAATCACAGCGACCAAGCCGCTCGGTACGACCTGCTCGGCGTAGTAGAAGCACAGAAAATTGCAGCAGAACAGCGCCAGCCCCTGCGCCACCAGATAGCGCCACGCGGCGCGCGGCGGCCAGATCGGCCGGCGCATGATGCGCAGCAGTGCGAACAGGATGAGCGCGGCGAGCCCGAAACGCCAGGCGATCGACACCGGCGGGGGCACCACGCCGAGCTGCCATTTGATGGCGATCCAGGTGGTACCCCAGATCAGGACGGTTAAAGCGTAGAGAAACAGATTCATGGCAAGGCTTGCGGGAAAGAAATTCGGGGATTCGACCACCCGACTGTGCCCCCGCGAACCGCCCATCACTTGTCCAGGATTGCGCACTTCTTTGCTGCGGCGAGCGGGGACAGCGGCGTACGCTCTATACTGCAAGCCATATCATCCACCACTCTTTCCGCCGTGAACACCAGTCTGCCCACCACCGTGATTGACCCCAGCGAGACGCCATTCGGCCTCCACTCGGTGTGTCACACGCTGCGCGACGCCAATGCGACGCTGCAGCGCTTCGCGTGGCTCGGCGACCAGTTGGCGGTGGCCGAGTGGACCCGCGTGACCGAGGAGGCCGAAACCGTCTACGACAACCCCGGCCATCACACGCTTTCGTGCTACATCGATGGCGGCTATCGCACTGAACGTCAGAAAATGCTAGGGCTGTATGGCGCACCGACTCGGCTGTGCGCACTGCCCGGCGACCACGAATCACGCTGGTGGGTGCGCGGCCAGATGCATTTCATGCACCTGTATTTTTTGCCGGAGCACTTCACGCAGCGCGCCGTGCGGGAGCTGGACCGGGAACCGCGCGAAGTGACACTGGCGGACCGCACCTATTTCGAAGACGCGCGCATTGCTACGCTGTGCCAATCCTTGACCGACGAACGCTGGGACGACGCCGATGGCATGTTGCGAACCAACGAAACGGCCCACGAAGTTCTGAGCCTGCTGTTGCGCTCACAAGGCGTGAGCCGGGTGGACACCAGGCTGACAGGAGGACTCTCGGTAGCGACCCGCCGGCGCCTGCGCGACTACATCGACGAGCATTTGACCCAGCCGCTGACGCTCGGCAATCTGGCCGACGTGGCCTGTCTGTCGGAGTACCACCTAGCGCGCATGTTCCGCACCTCGTTCGGACTGCCGCCGGCTGCGTGGATCGCTCAGCAGCGTGTCGAGCGGGCGCGGGTGCTGTTACGCACCACGACGCTGCCGCTCTCCCAGGTGGCGGCGCGTTGCGGTTATGCCAATGCGAGCCACTTCAGCCACCGCTTCCACGAAGCGGTGGGCGTGGCCCCGATGCTGTACCGGCAGGCGATCGGCGCGGCGGCCTAAGCCCGGTTGCCGTCGGCTACTTCAAGGCCATCGCCAGCACACGCGCCACATGCACCGCGTCGACGCCGGCGCCATCGTGAATCTGATGACGGCAACTGGTGCCGTCGGCCACCATCACCGTGTCGGCGCCGATCTTGCGCACCGCGGGGAGGAGCGACAACTCCGCCATCGCCTGCGAGGTTTCGTAATGCTCGGCCTCGTAACCGAAACTGCCCGCCATCCCGCAACAGGATGACTCGACCGTCGACACCTTCAGTTCCGGAATCCAGTTCAGCACGGTTTGCACCGGCGTGAAGGCATCGAAGGCTTTCTGATGGCAATGGCCGTGCACCAAGGCCTTTTCTGTCGGCAAGGGTTTGAGCTCGAGCGTCAGACGCCCGGCCTTCTGCTCGCGCACCAGAAACTCTTCGAACAGGAATGCCGACTTCGAAAGCCGCTGCGCCTCTTCGCCGAACCCATAGTGTAGAAACTCGTCGCGCAACGACAGCAGACACGACGGTTCGAGTCCGACAATTGGCACACCCCGTTCGACGAACGGCCTGAACGTGTCTAGCATGCGCCGCGCTTCCTGTTTCGCTTCGTCCACCAGACCCGCGGCGAGGAACGTGCGGCCGCAACACACCGGCCGCTCGCCCTCGCGCGTGTTGAAGTGCACCGTATAACCGGCGGCCTCCAGCACCCGTTGCGCGGCTCGCGCATTCTCCGGTTCCATGTTGTTGTTGAACGTATCGACGAACAGCAACACTTCCTTCACGGCGCCATCTGCGCTGGAACGCGCCTTTGCCGAGGCGGCCGCCCCGCTCGCTGCAGTCGCTCGCGTCGCTACAGCGCTCGCCAGGAACGACTTGCTGAAGCGCGGCAGCGTGCGTTGCGGCGCAAAACCCACCGTCCGCTTGAACCACGTGGACAGCACCGGCACGTTATCGGCCAAAGCCATCAGGCCCGGCACCTTGCTCGCGAATGGCGCATAGCGCGGCATAAACGCCACCAGACGATCCCGCATGCTCAGGCCATGCCGCTTGACACGCGCCGCCCGTGCCTCGATCTTGAATTTCGCCATATCGACGCCGGTCGGGCAATCGCGCTTGCAGCCCTTACACGACACGCACAGGTCGAGCGTGTCTTTCACGTCGTCGCTCGCCAGCCCTTCCTCGCCGAGTTGCCCTGAAATTGCCAATCGCAAGGTATTGGCGCGGCCGCGCGTCACGTGCTGCTCGTCCTTCGTCACGCGGTAACTCGGGCACATCGTGCCGGCATCGAATTTGCGGCAATGGCCGTTGTTGTTGCACATCTCGACGGCCTTCGCGAGGCCGCCGGACAGGTCGTTGCCGGTACCCGGCAGCGTCTCCTTGCCCGTGAGCGGATCACGTTCGACGTTCCATGCAGACCAGTCGAGCGCCGTCTCAAGCGAGCGTTCCCGATAGCCCGGCGCAAAGCGGAAATTGCGCGCGTCATCCATCTTCGGCGGGCGCACGATCTTGTCCGGATTGAAGCGATTGTCCGGGTCGAACAGGGCTTTGATCTCGCTGAATGCCTGGTTCAGGCGCGGTCCGTATTGCCAAGCCACCCATTCGCCGCGGCACAGCCCGTCGCCATGCTCGCCCGAATAGGCGCCCTTGTACTCCTGCACGAGCGCTGCCGCCTCTTCCGCGATCGCGCGCATCTTGGGCGCGCCGTCGCGCCGCATATCCAGAATCGGCCGCACGTGCAACGTGCCGACGCTCGCGTGCGCGTACCACGTGCCTTCCGTACCATGGCGGTGGAACACTTCGGTCAGCTTGCTCGTGTACTCGGCCAGATGCTCAAGCGGCACCGCGCAGTCTTCGATGAAGGACACCGGCTTGCCGTCGCCCTTCATGCTCATCATGATGTTGAGGCCAGCCTTGCGGACCTCCCAGAGCGCTTTCTGCTCGTTGGCATCCGGCATCTCCACGACTGAATCGGAGAGGCCGAGATCGGCCATCAGCTCGGTCAGATGCTTGAGACCGGCAAGCTGCGCGTCACGGCTTTCGCCGGCGAATTCCACCAGCAGGATCGCTTCGGGACGGCCGACCAGCGCCTTTTCGATGACCGGACGGAACGCCGGATTGCTGATCGCCAGATCGATCATCGTGCGGTCGACCAGTTCGACCGCCACAGGCTTGAGCTTGACGATATGCTGCGTCAGATCCATCGCCTGCCAGAAGGTCGGAAAGTTGACCACGCCGAGTGTCTTATGCGCGGGCAATGGCGCGAGCTTCAGCGTCAACTGCCGGCTGAACGCCAGCGTGCCCTCCGAGCCGACCAGCAGATGCGCGAGGTTGGCGATGCCGTCGTCGGTGTAGGCGCGTGGATTCTGACAATCGAACACGTCGATGTTGTAGCCGGCCACGCGGCGCAGGACCTTCGGCACGCGCGCGACGATCTCGTCGCGTTCGCGCAGCGCAATGCGCTTTACGCCTTCGAGTATCTCCTGTAGACGCGCCCCTTGCGGCGCCTCACGCAGCGATGCGAAACGTGCTTCGCTACCGTCGGCGAGGATCGCTTCGATGGCCGCGACGTTGTGCACCATGTTGCCGTACTCGATCGAGCGCGAGCCGCACGAATTATTGCCAGCCATCCCGCCGATCGTGCATTGTGCCGCCGTCGATACATCCACCGGAAACCACAGTCCATGCGGTTTGAGCCACGCGTTCATATGATCCAGCACGACGCCCGGTTCGACCGTCACGGTCCGCGCTTCGGCATCGAACGCGACAATATTGTTCAGCCATTTGCTAGTGTCGACCACCAGCGCCTCGCCGACGGTCTGACCGCACTGGCTCGTGCCGGCGCCGCGCGCGAGCAACGGCACCTTCTCGCTGCGGGCGACTTCGAGCGCAATGCGCAGATCGTCCTGATCACGCGGCACGACGACGCCGATCGGCGTGATCTGGTAAATCGACGCATCCGTGGCGTAACGACCGCGGCTCGCCGAATCGAACAGCACGTCGCCGCGCAAGGCTTCACGCAAGCGCCTTGCGAGCGGCGTCGTCATCCGCGCGCTGGACGGCACAAGGTGAATGGGTTTGACGAGCAAGGGGGAAGCGGCATTCGTCATATCGTCGGCTCGAAGAAATCTCTAGAAGAGCGTCACACTGACGGGCGCGAGCCCTTCAATGCGGCCGCTCGCCGTACCTGCGCTCTGCGGGAAAAACATGCCCGTGTAAGAACCGGCCGTGATCACCATGTCCGGCGTGACCGCCACGCCGCGACGCACCGCGCAATGGTTTACGAGCCACGGGAGCAGCCGGCGCGGATCGCCGGCAGGGTTCGCCGCGGCGGCCAGCACCACATTGCGCCCCTCGAAATTGAAGCGCAGCGACGGCGCGACAAACGGAAAGTCGTCACGGTAAGGCGCGAATTCGCCGACTATGAGTGCACCGTTATTTTGCAGGTCGGCGAGCTGCGCGAGCTTGTCGACGTTCGGCCATTCGGCGTAGCGGCTCGCGACAATTTCAATCGTTGTCCCGAACGATCCGATACCCGCCAGCACTTCATCTTCGCTGTACGGTTCGCTCGCCGGTTCGAAGCGGCGGCCGAAGCGGAACGCAATCTCGAGTTCGAGCCCTAGCGGGGCAAATACTTCTCGTGGCAGCTTCGCGCCGTCGTCATAGACATCGCCGGCTGGCAGCGGCGCGCCCTGGATCGGCCCGGTTTCCGACTTCGCGCCGATCTTCCAGCCGCCAATCCGCGCCCCCGACGCACGCAGAATCTCGTGCTGAATGGCGTAGGCGGCGTCGGCGTCGGCCGGTATCAGTTCCGGCGGCAGGCTGTTGAGCGTGAGGTGTCGTCCGCGCGCATCGGCCAGACGCTGGCTCAAGGGGGAAATGTCGGTAGGGGTCATCGTTACGTCGTTACGGGTCAGGGGTTGAAAACAGCGTGCCGCGTGCGCTCAGACTTTCAAGCTAGGCGCCACATGCGCGCCCGGCGTCGGGCTCATTTCGAATTTGCTTTCCGGTTGCATGCGGAAGGCGAGCACGACGCCAATTCCCATCAGCAGCATGCTGCCGACGAACGGCAACTCCCAGCTGCCGAAGCGGTCGATCAGAAAGCCGCCGACAACCGGCGAGATGATCGCCGCCAAGGCCGAACCGGTGTTCATCATGCCGCTAGCGGTGCCGGAGTATTCCGGTGCAATGTCCATCGGAATGGCCCACATCGGTCCGATCGTCATTTCCGCAAAGAAGAAGCCGGCGGAGAGGCACGCCATCGAGACGTACAGGTTGTGGGCGAACATCAACGGCACCAGCACGGCAAGCGTCAACAGCATGCAGATCGACACCATCCAGCTGCGCGCGCGTTTCAGGCTTCCAGTGCGCGTGAAGATCTTGTCAGTGACAATGCCCCCGAGCGTATCGCCGAGCACGCCCGCGAAAAACACCGTCGAGGCGAAGAGCGCGGACTTTTGAAGGTCGAGGTGGTAGCTATGCAGGAAGTATTGCGGAATCCAGCTCAGAAAGAGCCATAGGGTCCAGCCGTAGCAGAAGTAGACAATCGTGACCGGGGCCATGCGGCGAAACAGCGCTCTCCACGGTACGTTGGCGGCCTTGGGCCTGGGCTGCGGCAGTACCTCGAGTTCGTCAGCCGTGATGCGCGGATGGTCTTTCGGATGCTCCGTAAAGGTGATCGCCCAGACAATCACCCACACGAGACTGAACACGCCGCAGATGTAGAACGATTGGCGCCAGCCCCAGGTGGCCATCACGAGTACGATCGCGGCCGGCGCCACTGCATTGCCGATGCGCGAGGCCGCGTGCGTGATGCCTTGCGCGAAGCCGCGCTTTTCTTTGGCCACCCAGCGCGCCATCGCGGCTGTCGCGGCCGGAAACGTCGCCCCTTCACCGAAGCCCAGCAACAGCCGTGCGGCTAGCAGCGAAGTGAGCCCGCCGGCAAGTCCCGTCAGGATAGTGGCCAGCGCCCACACCGCGCCGCAGCAGATCAGCGTGCGTTTGGCACCGAAACGGTCGCTCACCCAGCCGCCGATGATCTGAAACACAAGGTACGGATACGCAAAGGCAGAGAACACGAGGCCGATCTGGGTATGGGAAAGTTGGAATTCCTTACCAAATCCGGCTGCTGCGGTACTGACGTTGACGCGGTCAAGGTAGGTAATGAAGTACATGATGCATAGCATCACTAAAACGATACTGCTCGCACTGGTCACACGAAACCGCTTCATCGTCCGTCTCCGTTGCTGGTATCGACCGCGTGCCTAGAGAGGCGCGCTGCGTCGTTGATCCCCTCGCGTGCGCTGCATGGGGGTAACGTTTTGCGAACCGCTACGCCCCTCTACCACCGGGAGAAAGCTCCCCACCTTCCCCTGTCCTACGTCGCCGCTGCTCAGGCGGCGGCCTTCAAACCTGCGCCTTGAGCCTGGCTCGTGAGCCACTCCATCGCCGCAGGCAAGCCGCTTGCAGCAATCGGGACACCCGCCAGTTTCAGGCCCATTTCGCAGCCGGCCAACGTCGCCAGCAGCGTCAGGTCATTGCAATCGCCCAGGTGGCCAATGCGGAACATGCGGCCTTTCATCTTGCCGAGACCCGTGCCGAGCGACATATCGAAGCGTTCGTAGATGGTCTTGCGTACGGCGTCGGCGTCGATCCCCTCGGGCATCATCACGCCCGTCAGCACGGGGCTATAGACGGTGGGGTCCGCACATTGGATTTCGAGGCCCCACGCCCGCACGGCGCGGCGGCTGGCTTCGGCGAGGCGCTCGTGACGCGCGAACACCTTGTCGAGCCCTTCATCCAGAATCATGTCGAGCGCTTCCGACAAACCGTACAGCAGGTTCGTGTTTGGCGTGTACGGCCAGTAGCCGGACTTGTTCATCTCGATGATTTCGGTCCAGTCCCAGAAGCTGCGCGGCAGCTTCGCCTGCTTGCTCGCGGCGATGGCCTTCGGCGAGACCGCATTGAAGCTGATGCCCGGCGGCAGCATCAAGCCCTTTTGCGAGCCGGACACGGTGACGTCCACGCCCCATTCGTCATGGCGGTAATCGGCGCAGGCCAGACCCGAGATGGTGTCGACCAGTAGCAGAGCCGGATGACCGGCGGCGTCGATCGCGCGGCGTACGGCGGCGATGTCCGATGTCACGCCCGTCGAGGTCTCGTTGTGGACCACGCAGACTGCCTTGATCGCGTGCTGCGTGTCTTCGCGCAGACGCGCTTCGATCATCTGCGGCTGCACGCCGCGGCGCCAGCCTTCGATGCCCGGCAGACCGAGGAACTCCGGCTTGAGCCCAAGGCTTTCCGCCATCTTTTTCCACAGCGTCGCGAAGTGGCCCGTCTCGAACATCAGGACGTGGTCGCCGGGGCTCAGCGTATTGGACAGCGCGGCTTCCCACGCGCCGGTGCCCGAGGCCGGGTAGATCACCACCGGCTGCTGGGTCTTGAAGATCTTTTTGACGCCGTCGAGCACCTTCAGGCCGAGCGCGCCGAATTCCGGGCCGCGGTGATCAATGGTCGGATAGCTCATTGCCCGCAGGATGCGGTCCGGCACGGGGCTCGGCCCCGGAATCTGCAGGAAGTGACGGCCAGCAGGATGAAAATCGAGTTTCAGCATGGGTCTTCTCCGTTTGAATTTTGCATGCAAAAAACTATATCAGCGTTTCGATGACGAACCCAAGGCAAAAATAGGCTGTTGATACCCGTGTTTACCCGCTATCTTACCTAATGCAGCGGCTTCCTATAAAATCGCCTGAAATGGTATGAGGGTTTTTGTATGCAAAATTCGGATTTCGAAGCGGACACCCCTAGCGCCCCGCTCATGCCGAAGGTTGAGCGGCAGCGGCTGCACGACACCGTCGTCGAGCACATTAGACGCTTTATCGTCGAAGGCGTGCTGGAGCCGGGCAAGAAGCTCAATGAGCGCGAGTTGTGCGAGACGCTCGGCATTTCGCGAACGCCGTTGCGTGAAGCGCTGAAGGTGCTCGCGGCGGAAGGGCTGATTGAGATCTGGCCGAATCGCGGGGCGTCGGTATCGAAGATGTCGGAGGCGGAGCTGCGCGAGACCTTCGAACTGATGAGCGGGCTCGAAGCGTTTTCGGGCGAGCTGGCGGCCGAACGGATCACCGCGGTGGAACTGGCCGAGATCAAGGCGCTGCACTACGCGATGCTGGCGTGCCGCGCACAGAACGATCTGGCGGGGTACTACAGTCGCAATCAGGCGATCCATGACAAGATCAACGAAGCGGCACGTAATACGGCTTTGCGGCAGACCTATATTTCGGTGAACCGACGGTTGCAGGCTTTGCGCTTCCGTTCGAACTTTCAGATCCCGAAGTGGGACCGCGCCGTTCACGATCACGGCGAAATGCTAGAGGCGCTGGAAGCGAGAGATGGCAAGCGATTGAGCGCGATCTTGCGGCAGCATCTGCTGGACAAGCGCGATGCGGTGCTGCAGGTGCAGTCGCGCGAGGATGTGGCGGGGGGGACGTTGACGGCTTGAGGGGGGGCGCGCCTTTGTGCTCAAAAGACCGAACTGGATGGCTTGTTACGCCCCTTGCGCCCAGTGACGGCGGCGCAAGGGAAGAACGCCCGATGGCATGGATCCTAGACTATGGCTCTATTCTGAAACGCTCCGGTGGGGACCTAAAGAATGGATAAAAATTCTTCGCGCATTCCATGATGTCCGGAGGACCATAGAACACACCGACCTCCCACGACCTGTCACCAAAAGCAATCCAGTCACCATCGACCGGCAGTAGCACATAGTGTTCATGATTCACTCCAAGCGCGTCGGCTAGACTATCACCTGGATCCTGCATCATGAAGTGAAAGAACTCTTCGTCGGTGTTTTCTTTGCGGTGAACGAAGCCTGGATATTTGCCAAAGTGATGGTGAAAATATTCGAATGGGTCGGGCTTCAAAATCAATGTTGCGAAGTCGCTCTGTCCTTCGAACGCCAGCAGCGTCTGTATAAGGTCGAAGAATTTTTGCGTCGCGATATCGATTGGATCGAAGTAGAGCAGTTCCTCACCTGACACATTCGCAAGCAACCGCACGCCCGCCGTCGCACGCTTCCATAGTGGGATAAACTGCGCTAGTTCATATATGTAATCTAATTGGCTCATCACTTACCCGGTCGAACTTCGACCTTTGTCTGATCTTCATCCGCGATGTGCGGGGAACCAGCGCCGTCGCCCTAAACGGCGCGCGGCGCTGGTTGAACATTTAGCTTCTTTCAAAGTTCGAGTGGGTGCGCTGCCGGGTCAAGTGCGGGCGCAAGCCCGGCGAAGCGAACACTTGACGCGCGTAGGGCAAATAGGCTGGTGCAGGGCTGGTTGCGGCAGAATGCGGCAATCAGCCCTGCAAGACAATGCGAACAATGACGAATCAAACCCAACTCTTTGAGGCGGCCCTGGGAATCAACGCGCCGTGGTATGTGCAAGGCGTCGATTTCGGCACGGAACTGACGATTGCCGTGGACTTTGTCGCGGGCAGCCGGTTTGCCTACCCCGGGGTGCCGGGTGAACACCCAGTGCACGACACGGTCATCAAACGGCTGCGCCACCTCAATTTCTTCCAGTTTGACTGTTATCTGGAGGTGCGGGTGCCGCGTGTGCGCTTGCGGGACGGCTCGGTGCGGCTCGTGGAGCCTGACTGGATGGGTAAGCTGGATGGCTTTACGCTGCTGTTTGAAGCGCTCGTGCTGACGTTGTGCCGGGAGATGACATTTGCGGCGGTGGCTCGTCTGGTGAACCTGTCGTGGCATCGCGTGAAGGCCATCTGTGATCGGTACGTGGATATGGCCGTGGCCGCGACTGACTTGTCCGAAGTCGCTGCGGTGGCCATTGACGAAACCTCGTGCCGACGTGGCCACGACTATGTCTCGCTCGTCGCTGACATGGACGGCAGGCGCGTGGTCTTCGTCACGCCGGGCAAGGATGCAAGCGTCGTCGAACGCTTTGCCAATCACCTGGAGCAACACAACGCAACGCCTGCGCAGATCAAATCGGTCAGCATCGACATGTCGCCCGCCTTCATCAAGGGCGTCGACGAGCATCTGCCCGATGCGCGTGTGACGTTCGACAAGTTTCATGTGGTGGCGCACGCGTCCAAAGCACTCGATGGTGTGCGCCGCGCGCAGCAGAAGACCGATCCTGCACTGAAGGGCATGCGCTGGTCGCTGCTGAAAGATGCTGACAAGCTGAATCTCGCGCAACTGACCGATCTCGAGGCGCTGATCAGCCAGTACACCACCAACCGCACCGCCCGTGCGTGGATGTACCGCGAGCAGCTGCGCGAGATACTCGATCGCAAGCAAATCCATGTGGTCTCCAAGATGTTGCGCCGGTGGTGTAGCAACGTCATGCGTTCCAAGGTCGAGCTCATGAAGGACGTCGCACGCATGATTCTTCGTCATTTCGACGGCATCGTCGCGTGGGCCCAGACGCGCCAGACCAATGGTTTCATTGAAGCGATCAACGGCCTGTTTCAAGCTGCCAAGCGCAAGGCGCGCGGGTACGCCAGCTTCAAAACCATGCGCACTGTGCTGTTTCTCATCGCCGGAAAGCTCGACTTCCAAGCCTTCAACCCACATGCCTCGTAAGCCGCATTACCCACTCCACTTTTGAAATAGCCAACATTTAAATAGTCGGTCCTGAAAAATTCAGTTTGCGCATCAGCGCGACTTCATGTGGCCAATGAGGACACAGTGTCCGTCTGCGCGGCGACGCAGCGGAACGCCTGAATGTCAACGAAGGGAATCAGTGCCTTTGCAGACGGTTCCAGCAAGCCGGTGCTGGCGTGAGCGTGACAGTGACGAGCCACTGCAGCGTCGTGAGGATAAAAAATGCGGGCGCCAGGCCCAGACGGACGATTGCGCGCAGCAACCATCGCAGGTTGTA
>Ga0302178_10000216_pt1 | contig 54673 bp, 51 predicted proteins | sample I_Palsa_E1_3_FD_198790 | JGI IMG/M metagenome (GOLD analysis project Ga0302178, IMG submission 198790) | Peat permafrost microbial communities from Stordalen Mire near Abisko, Sweden - I_Palsa_E1_3 | ecosystem: Environmental > Terrestrial > Soil > Palsa > Peat permafrost | place: Sweden...
CTCGCCACCTGCAAGCCGCGTCATCGGCATCAGGAGTTCCTGTCGTTCCTGCGTGAAATCGACAAGGCGGTGCCGGTCGATCTCGACGTGCACTGCATCGTTGATAACTACAGCAGTCACAAGCATCCCAAGGTCAAGGCGTGGCTGGCGGCACGGCCGCGATGGCACATGCATTTCATTCCGACCTACAGTTCGTGGCTCAACCAGGTTGAACGATTCTTTGCGCTGATCACCGACAAGGCAATCCGCAGGGGCTCGTTCGACTCGGTCAAACAGTTGATCAACCGTATCGATCAATTTGTGTCCCATTACAACGAAAACTGCAAACCGTTCATGTGGACCGCCTCAGCCGACTCCATCCTCGCAAAGCTACAAAGACTTTGTGCACGGATCAGCGGAACGGAACACTAGCAACCCGCGCTACGCGGGTCGAATGGATCACCGTGCCGGCTTACCGCGTGACAAGAAATACACAGGCATGGATCAGAACGCCCGCCATGCCGCCAACGAAGGTCCCGTTGATCCGGATGTACTGCAGGTCCCGGCCTATTTCCGCTTCGAGCTTCCCGCTCACCTCCTCCGCGTCCCAGCCCTTCACGACGTCGGTGATCAGACCCGACAGTTGATGGCGATGGCGTAGCACGAGCAGGCCGGCAATATCCAGCCACCATGCGTTCAGCTTGTGCTGCATGGAAGGCTCATTTGCAACGCCTTTACCGATGGAGACGAAGGTGCCGGCGATCATGTCGCGCAACGCGGAGCGGCCGCTTCCGAGATCGGCAAGCACGTGCGCACGGAGATGATCGAGCAGGACGCGGTAATAGCCGCCTTCCTCGATATGCCGGATGCAGTCGCGCAGCAATACTCGACCAAACCGGCGATAAACCGCTGAGGTCCGCAGGTTTTCGGATAGATCCTGCACCGCACCGTCGAACTGACGCCTAAGCTCATGCCCGGGATTCGCCACGACCTCATGAATGAGCGCGATGATGCCTTCGACAAACTTGTTGACGATGTATGCGTCCAGCGGCGCCGGCGTGAATTTCGACGCCTCGCTGAACTTCGCCTTGATCAGGTCCACATTGTCGCTCAACCACGTTTCCACGGCGCTCAGTCCGCGATCCAGCAGAGGCTGATGACGGTTGCCTTCGGTGAGGATATCCAGGACCTGGCTCGCGACGCGCGATACGTCGAGCGTGCGCAAACGCGGTATCACGAGCCGGTTGAAAATGTGTTCGACGTCTGTCTCGTCGATGCCCTCAAGCAAGCGGGGGAGCGAGCCCGCCACTACGTCCGCGATCACTTCGCTGTTTTCACGGACTGCGAGCCACCCCGCCAGCGCCTCTGCCGCATTGAAACCGCTCAGTCGCCCGATGATGACTTCGGGGGTCAGGAAGTTTTGCTCGATGAAGCTGCCCAGACTCTCGGCGATGCGCTGCTGGTTCTTCGGAATGATGGCCGTGTGCGGGATCGGGATCCCGCACGGGTGCCGGAACAACGCGACGACGGCATACCAGTCTGCGATCGCACCGACTGTACCCGCCTCGGCAAACGCACGTGGCCACTGCAGCCACGGATGCGCCGCCTGCCAGACCACGCAGATGAGCAGCAGCACGATCATCGCCGCGAGCAGACAGGTCGCCGTCGTGCGCATACGCCTCAGCCCAGCGAGCTTCTCGTCCGCTGCTGGATCATTCTGTGCGCGCCCGGCGTTCCTGCCTGTCCCAGTCACAAAACTCAACTCGCCTACTCCCGAAGGAATCGCTTCACCAACGGAGCAACGTCAGTTGCCCGCGTGATCAGAAAAAGATGGCCGTCGTCTATCACGTGGAGCGTCGCGTTCCGAATCCTGGCCGCAAGGATCTTTGCGTTCGTCAGCGGCACGATTGGGTCGTCGTTGCCGTGCATGACGAGCGTCGTTTGCCGAAGCGCGCCTAACCAGGGCAAGCTGGTCCAACCCGATGCAGCCAGCAATTGATACAGATAGCCACGCCCGCGCGGCGGCTGGATATGGCGGCTGTGTGCCTCCAGCAGCGCGGCATCGTGCCGGTACGCGCCGCCGTAGATCTCCGCCCCGATTTGCCGCAGGTACGCCGGATCAGTATACCGTCGTGGGCCAATCAGTTTTGAAAGTACCGACAGGCGCGCCGGCACCATGATCACCCCGGGAGACGTAGCCGCGAGAATCAGCCTGCGACAGCGCTGGGGGTAAAGGTGCGCGAACTGCTGGGCCAGCGCCCCACCCCACGATACGCCGAGCACGTCGACAGGGGCGGTGTAACCCAGCCGTGTCAGGAGCTTGTCGGACAGGACGGCAAGCGTCGAGAACCGGTACGGGATCAAAGGGGCGGGCGAACCGCCGACGCCGGGGACGTCGAAGATGATGACGGTGACGTCATCCAGTGCCGCTACGAATGGCTCAACCAGTTCGAGATTCGCGCCGATGCCATTGAACAGGAGCAGCGGCGGCGAGGCGTCGTTGCCGCGCCGGACTCCGACGCGCAGCAACTGGCCGTCCAGGTCAATCGTCTGGATTTGCATGGCGTCGACTAACTCCGGGCTTGTTTGTAATTCGGTCATCCGGTGGGTTCCCTGTTGGGCGCTGTGTTGTGACGGCGGGCTCGCACCCGCCCGCCAGATCACTTCTTCGGCTGCACGAGTGCTTTCAGTTCCTCGACATGCTCCGCAAAGCGCTTCGTCACGACAGCGATACTGTCGGTTTGAGCGCGATACGCCGCATCAGCGAGTTCCTGCATGTCCACGAATGCTTTTTGCAGTGCCTTTTGCACCCCTTCACCCGTTGCCGCAGCGGATTCACTGCCGGGGGACCTCAAGCGGGTCACGAGCGATTGCAGTTCAGTCATCGTCGAACGCGCGATATCCACCTGCTTCTGACCGAGTTGCTGGACACCGGCGAGCGCCGTCATATTCGCCTCGGCGAGCGCTTCAATGTCCTTGCGGCGCGATTCGAGGATGGCGGCTACGTCTATGCCCGGCAGCTTGAACTGCGTGATGAGTTTCGTATATTCACCAAAGATATTGCTGGGATTAGTTGCTGTCATGACGACTCCGTTAAAGTAGTTACAAGAAAAATTTCTTCGGCTAGCCGGCAATGAAGCCGGTTAGGCTTCCAAAACATAGGTGCCCGGTGCTTTCACACCGGCCGGGTGCTGTTCACTGCCAAGGGCCGCAGGCGCTGCCCGCTTTTCGCCGGACCGGGCGACCAGCCAGTCTCGCCAGTTGCCCCACCACGTGTCCGCTTCAGCCTTTGCGCCGTCAAGCCATGCTTCGGCCTTAGCGGGCAATTTGGGGTTGAGGTAGTACTTTGACTTCGAATTGCCAGGCGGATTGATCAGACTCTGGATATGACCGCTCGAACTCAGCACGAAACGGGTATCGCCGCCAAACGTTGTGGCAGTGTTGTACACGCCCTTCCACGGCGTAATGTGATCCGTCATGCCTGCCACCACATACTTGTCGCACGTGACCTGGGACAGGTCGATCGGCGTGCCCAGCACCGTCAGCGCGCCGGGCTTGCTGAACAGGTTCTGCGTGAAAATGTCGAGCAATTGCCCATGCATCTTCGCGGGGAGCCGGGTCGTATCGTTGTTCCAGTAAAGGATGTCGAAGGCAGGCGGTGCGTTGCCCAGCAGGTAATTGTTGACCCAGTAATTCCACACCAGATCGTTGGGCCGCATCCACGCGAAGACCCGCCCCATTTCTTCGCCCGCCAGCACGCCACGTGAAATGCTGTGCTGCTTGGCGGCCGCAATAGCCTCAGGCGTAGCAAAGAGACCGAGCTGCGAGTCGGCGGTATTGTCGAGTACGGCGACCATCAGCGTGGTGGCATTGACCGTCGTTTCACCTTTGCTAGCGAGATGTCCAAGCAGGGCCGAGATGGTCATCGCACCCGAGCAGGCGCCGTGCAGGTTGACGTCGTCGCAGCCAGTGATCTCACGCACAGCCGCAATGGCTTCCATCAGCGCGGTGACGTACGTGTCCAGATCCCAGTGGCTTTGAGCCGCGGTCGGATTGCGCCAGCTGACGACAAACACCTGGAGCTCGTTCTTGACCAGATAGTCGACGATGCTCTTGCCTTCGGAGAGATCGAAGATGTAGAACTTGTTGATCTGCGGCGGCACGATCAGTTGCGGCCGGCTGTAGACCTGCTGCGTCGTCGGCGCGTACTGGATCAGTTCGAGCACTTCGTTGCGAAAGACGACCGCACCTTTGGAAGTACCCAGGTTTTTGCCTACCTCGAAAGCCGTCTTGTTGACCTGCGCGGGCATGCCGTGATTCTTGAGCAGGTCCATCATGATGTTGTTGGCGCCGTCCAGCAAGCTGGCGCCACCCGTATCAATGACCTTCTTGAGCGCCGCGGGATTGCCCAGCAGCGTGTTCGTCGGAGACGCTGCGTCCGTAATGAGCGACATCACAAAGCGTGCACGTTCCTTGTTAGCGGGATCCAGCCCGGAGCGCTCGACGAATCCCGAAAGGGCACGTTGCCACGCAAGGTAGCCTTGCAGCGTCATGCGATACAGCGAATTGTTCTGCCATGCGGCGTCGGTAAAGCGTTTGTCGCCCTTTGGCGGCGTCGATTCGGCGTTACCTGATAACAGCCCGAACAGCTCGCGAGCAAAGGCCGCCTCCTGCTCCATGACCAACCCGGGTTGCCGCAATGCCTGAGCACCGATTTTCTGCGCGGTTGCGACGATGTCGCAGGGCCGCAGGCCGACAAAGGGATTCGGACCGAGCATTCCCTCGGCAGCCGACGCCGCGAGATCATCGGCTTTCTCGCTTTGTTGCTGGCTTTGCTGCGCGCTTTCTTTGGTAACCGCCATTTTGCTGCTCCTTCAGGAATATCTTCCGCTGCGCCAAACGTCATGGATCACGCGACCAGCATTGCGAGGGTTTCTGCAATGAGTGCCGGCTTGTCTTCGCCATCGATCTGCAACTCGTTCATGATCTTGATGAGGATGCGGCCGCCGCCCTTGCTATCCGTCGAGACGAGCGTGACACGACTCCGTACACGCGCCCCTGCCTTGACGGGCGTCATGAAACGCACCTTGTCCAGACCGTAGTTAAGACCCGCCGACGCGTCCCTGGGCACGATGCCGAGCTCGATTGCGAAGCCTCCCAATAGCGACAGCGTCAGATAGCCGTGTGCGATCGTGCCGCCGAACGGGCTCTCGCGCTTCGCCCGCTCCTCGTCCACGTGAATCCATTGCTTGTCGCCGGTACATTCGGCGAAGGCATTGATACGCGCCTGGTCGACCACCACCCAGTTCGATACGCCCAACTCGCGCCCCACGAAGTCGCCGATGGTGGCGACGCTGTAATTTTCCAAACTCATCGCTTCCGCTCCTGGAAATTTGCTTGCCAATCAGGCGAACTGCTCGCGCAGCCACTTTTTGTTGATCTTGCCGACACTCGTTTTTGCCAGCCCATCGACGAACTTCACGATCTGCGGCACGGCGTATTTGGATATCTTCCCGGATGTGCTGAACGACAGTACGTGCTGCTTGATGTCGTCCTCGGTGACGGCGAATCCCTCCTTGAGCACGACCAGCGCCACCGGCCGCTCGCCCCACTTGTCATCCTTGATGCCGATGACGGCCACTTCGGAAACGCCCTCGTAGCGCGAAATCAGATTTTCAATCTCGAGTGACGAAACCCACTCGCCGCCGGACTTGATCACGTCCTTGAGACGATCGGTGATCTGGATGTTGCCCGTCGGATCGACATTGGCAATGTCCTGCGTATGCAGATAGCCACCGGCCCAAAGCTGCTGCGAAGCTTCAGGGTTGTTCAGATAGCCTTGCGTGAGCCACGGTGCGCGCGCGACGATCTCGCCGGTGGCTTTGCCATCGTGGGCGAGCTCGTCCATGTTGTCGTCGACGACACGCAGGTCAACGAGAGGAACGGGCCGGCCGGTCTTGCAGCGCAGGCGCAGCTGCTCGTCGGCGTCGAGCTTTTCAGCGCCCGGCGGAAGTTGCGCGAGACTGAGGACGGGACACGTTTCCGACATTCCGTAACCGACGAACACGTCGATGCCGCGATCGAGCGCCGCCTTGGCGAGGCCTTGCGGCAACGCGCCGCCGCCGATGACGATCTTCCATCCGCTCATGTCAGTCGCCTTGCCCTCCTCGCACGAGAGCAGCATGTGCAGGATCGTGCCGACGCAATGCGAGAACGTGACATTCTCTTCGCGCACGAGTCGCGCGAGCCGATCTGGCAGATAGCGTCCGGGATAGACCTGCTTCACACCCAGAACCGTGGCGATATACGGCATGCCCCAAGCGTGGACGTGGAACATCGGAGTGAGCGGCATGTACACGTCGCCACGATGGAAACGCTGTCCCGAGACAGGGCTCGCCAGTGCGCCCATCAGGGTGAGGGTATGCAGAACCAGCTGCCGATGCGTGAAGTAGACGCCCTTCGGAAGACCGGTCGTGCCGGTGGTGTAAAACGTCGTCGCACGCGTGTTCTCATCGAAATCCGGAAACGCGTAGCTCGTGCTATTCGCCGCCAGCATCGCCTCGTATTCGGTCGAAAACGGAATACTGTGTTCAACTGCTTCGCTGTCCGGTTCATCGATCCAGATGAAAGTACGCACCGATTCCAGCTTGTCCTTGATCGATTCGACGACCGACAGAAAATCAGTGTGAACCAGCAGGACTTCAGCGCCGGAGTGATTGATCGTGTAGGCGATTTCTGCGGGCGACAGACGCACGTTCACGGTCTGCAAGACAGCGCCCATCATCGGCACGGCGAAATAGCTTTCGAGGTAGCGGTGGCTGTCCCAATCCATCACCCCGACGGTGGTGCCGTGCTTCACGTCGAGTTGGTTCAAACCGTTGGCGAGGCGTGCGATACGTTCGCGCAACGTCGCATAGGTCATGCGGAACTGATCGCGGTAGACGATCTCCTCTTCCTGCGCCTGAACGAACGGTGTGAGCAACAGTTGCTTGATCAGCAGCGGATAGGCGTAGGCGGTGGATTCCGGCGTGTTGACTGCGTTCTGCATCTATGTCTCCTTCAGTTCCTAAATAGGTTGCAAACGTGGGTTGCAAACGTGGATTGCGAGCGATCGCAGGTCTATTTCTTTTTCCCTGCCTGCTGTGGTATTGCGTTGGGTCAATCATCCAAGGCGCGGGGCTCTGGAAGTACCCCCTGAATGGGGGAGTGCCGTGGGTACAACTGGGGGATGGGAACCTGCAGGAGCCGGATTAATAATCTATAAAACTCGTCACAACAGGCAGGGATGATTGTTGAATGACATCGGTTGGTACCCCTATGATTAGCACCCCATTGCGCCGGAGACGGCTGACACAGGCTGACCAGATCATTTCCAATATTCCTGAGCGGCGAAGCTCGGTATTGCCGGTCAACCGGTGGTCAATCTGCGGTATTTCCCGCGCCATACCGCTGGGCAACACGGAAACCCGCGGTCAACAAGGTCGTCATGTCCGTCATGGACAACGCGAAGATCACCAAGGTAGGGCGCGGCGAAGGCAAGCTCTCGCGGCGGCTAGCCGAGGGGCCCCCCTCTTTGCCCTGGCTTGCATTGAATTTTTCCGCACATATAGAATGCATCGATATTCTCGATCAGCAGCCCGAATCCGATAATGGCATTCATGACGGACACGTCCGAAGAAATGCGGACGAACCACTGGTTCCGCTCCTTGCCTGCGGCCGAGCAGGAAGCGCTTGTCCAGCGAAGCGAATTGGTGACGCTGCAGCCCGGCGAATATCTTTTCCACCGCGGCGATACGCCGACCTGCTTCTGTGGCATCAAGAACGGCAGACTGAAAGCCTTCACGTTGCGCGAAGATGGCAAGGAGGCTATCCTGGCCGTTCTCGAAGCAGGCAACTGGTTCGGACAGACCTCCATGGCCAGTCGCCAGCCACGCGCGCGTGATGTCGTCGCGATCGAGCGATCGACCGTCTTCGTGGTCAGGACACCCGCCTTTGACGAACTGATGCAGAGTCAAGCGTTCCTCCGGGCCATCGCCGAATTGCAGACCATCCACATCAATTGGCTCTATCGCATGGTCGAGGATGCCACCCTCCACTCGACGCGCGCGCGCGTTGCCCGGCGCCTGCTGCTGCTCGCCTCAGGCGACGTGAGCACATGGCCCGAGAGCCGCCAGAACGTCAGCGTCTCGCAGGACACTCTCGCCATGATGCTCGGCATCACGCGCCAGACGCTGTCGCTCGAACTCAAGGTAATGGCCGAAAAAGGAGCGATCGCCCTCCGGTACGGTCGAATCGAAATATGTTCGAAAGACATCCTCTCGTCCTTTCAGGATTGTCCGTGATCGCTCCCGCCGGCGCGCTTTAGAGCCGCGCGCCGCCTCTGTTCTCGCCTGCAGCCTAGAACGTATGCCGTATGCCGGCCATGATGCCTAGCTGGGTCGTGGTGTACGCCGAACTCAGGGCGCTGATCCCCTGGAACTGCGCGCCGACCATGCCGCCGCGATACAACGAGTAGTCCGCTTCCAGATAGGTATCCGTGCGTTTCGACCAGTTGTAGTCCGCGACCAACTGGAATTGCGTCGAGTTCCCGTTAGCTGCTTGCGTCTTCCCGGTCTGGGTCGTGCGCCACACATTCGCAGAAAGGTGAGTTGCCTCCCCTAGCAGTTGCGTGACCCCGCCGTAAAACATTCGCCGCGAACTGAACGTATTGAATTCAAGCGCGGACAATTCCGGCGGGCTGAATGGACCATTAGGGAAATTGCCGACAAATCCGTCATCCTGCCGATTTTCGGCCCAGCCGGCCGTGACAGTCGTATTGCCGAACGTATAGGACCCGCCAGCCGTCCACGATTTGAGGTGCGCGGAAGTGTTCACTGCATCACGGGAGTCCAGGTACGCGGCAGCGAGACGCAGCGGTATGGCGGGCAGATAGAGAAGCGACGCCCCAATCTGACTTCCCGAACCAAACGCGCCTGCATTGCCACCAAATGCATACGACAGCTCAGCCGTCAGGTATTGCCATCGCGCCGCATATTTGACCATGTTGCTGGTCCAGACGCCCTGCGCCATTATGACCTCCGGCCGGAACTGGTAGAAGGTCGGCATCCATGCATTGGTCACGAAGGCGCTTAGAACGGCGTCAGCAAGCGGGTTGATCTGCCGCCCCATTGTCAGTTTTCCGTAACTGCTCGACTGCAGGCCAACGTAAGCCGTATTGAAGAACGGATAAGCCGGATCGACCGCCCCGGTATTCGGGAAAAAGCGATTCTCCAGCGCGAAGATGACCTTCGTTCCGCCGCCAATGTCTTCAGCTCCCTTGAGTCCCCAAAGACTCTCGCTGCCGCCGTTGGCGATCTGGACGCGAGAATCGCCTTGCGGATCGGCATGAGTCGTGTAGCGAATGCCCTCGTCGACGAGGCCGAAAAGCGTAACCGACGACTGCGCCGCTGCTGAGACGGAGTACAGCGTCGCAGTAGACATGATGGCCGCCAACAGGCCGGCCTTGCGTCGATGCCGCTCTTTTCCAGCCAATCTCCTTACCTTCCTCATTGATGAACTCCAATATTATGATTATGTCGTACTACGAATCATATGAACCACATCTGCAAACCGAGTTTCGCCAACTGGGGACGAGCACCTCGTCTCCACTTGCGTAACGTTGTGCCCACAACCACACGGTGCCCGGAAACCTTGAGCGCAACTGCCAGAAAATTTACATTCCGCGCTGCGAACGCGGCGACCAATACGGCACGCCTTATTCCACCGCATTGAAGAGGCGTGGGGGATTACCCTACGAGCCGGGCAAAGCGCGGCGCGCAAGCAACAGATCAACCCGGCCGGCGGTCTTCGGGGTGAACGTCTCGACTGCGCGTTTCCTCTTCCTGCAGCGGTCTCCACTGGATCTTTCCGCTCGCCGTACGAGGCAAGCTGGCCGCAAACTGAATGACGCGCGGGACCTTATAGGACGCCATCCGCTCACGGGCCCACGACACAATGTCTTCTTGCGTCGCGCGTTCGCCGTTCCGCAGCACGATGAGCGCCTTTACCGTCTCGCCTCGGCGCGGATCGTGAGTCGCGATGACACACGCTTCCTGGACGGCAGGATGCTCGAACAGCATGGCCTCGACCTCGGCCGCCCAGACTTTGTATCCTGAGGCATTGATCATGCGTTTCAACCGGTCGACAACGTAGAAATACCCGTCACGATCGATATAGCCGAGGTCCCCCGTGCGCAAATACCGCTTTCCATCGATCAGAACGAATGCATCTTGCGTGGCTTCCGGCGACTTCCAGTACCCTTCGAATACCTGAGGTCCGCTGACGAGGATCTCGCCGGTTTCTCCTTCACCGAGAGGTTCGAGCGTCTCGGGATCGACAATAAGTGAACACGTGTCGAAGACGGGCACGGCCGTACACTGTGGCTTGCTCTGCTGCGGCGGGTTGATGTGGGTCGCCGCCATGGTTTCGGTAAGGCCATACCCTTCTACGTACGGGATGCCCCAGCGCGCCTGAATCTGTTGTGCAACGGCGTGTGGCATCGCGGCACCGCCGCCGCTCAGGTACGTAATGGAGCTCAGGTCGAACTTGTCGATGCCCGCCAGGTTTAGCAGGTCCATAAGCATCGTGGGAACGGTGACCCACGTGCTTACCCGGTGGCGTTCGATCACCTGTGCGGCACATTTCGCGTCCCAGCGGGTCATGATCGCCATCGTGGCGCCGAGGAACACCGGCATGTTCATGCAGTTCTGCATGCCAGTGACGTGAAACAACGGCACCGAGCACAGCATCACGGTATCGTTCGCGAGGTTCGGCCATTCAGCGCACGAGACCGTTGAATGCATCACGCTACGATGCGTATGAATGCACCCTTTGGGGCGGCCAGTCGTACCGGATGTATACGGAATGACCGCCAGATCTTCGAGGCGGGATTCGTGATCGCGTGGAATGCACCCGCGCGCGAGCGCGTCGTTCCAACTGACGACGCCAGCATGCCCGCCGATGGATTCTGCATCGGCCTGCGGCTTGACCGAAGTCAGGACATCAGGCAGCGGCAGGTCGGTACAGTTGCAAAGATAGTCGGCATAGCGCGCAGGGATCACATAGTCCACGTGGCGGTCCGGCAGCGAGCGTATGTGCTCCATGAGTTCTTCACCGACGAAGGCCACTCTAGCCCCGCTATCTTCGAGTATGTGTTGCAGCTCAGAAGACCGGTTCATCGGATTGACGGGCACGACGACCGCATCCGCGCGCAGCACCGCATAGAAGGCGATCACGAACTGCGGACTGTTCTGCATGTACAGGACAACGCGGTCACCTTGAGCGATGCCGCAGCGCTGCTGCATAAATCCGGCCAGCGCGTCGACTTCGGATCGCAACTGCCGGTAGCTGACGGTACTGCCGTAGTAAACGATTGCGGCCTTGTCCGGATAGCGGTTCGAGGAGACTTCGAGCTTCGTGTACAGCGATGTCTGCGGCGCGGATATTTCTCGCGGAGCGCCGCTCAGCCGACGCGTTGATGTTGCCGTCATGTCTACTCCGGGCATGAGACGAAATGCAGTGAGATGTCGAAGCGCTTTGAACGATTGCTTGCGGCACTGGCAAATCACCGGTGACGCAAGCAGGATCTGCCCACTCCGACGACGTGCGAGCAGGTTGTCGCATCCGAACCTGGCGCCATGCGCGAGGCGGATGCGTCTCTCTACTTCTGAAGCAGGTTGCGGCTCCACTGGCCGATTTCTTCGAGGGTCTCCGCGGTTTCCGGCAAGAACGGGAAGAGCGTGAAGACGTGAACCGAATCGGCCACCATCTTCAACGTCACGTTCGCGCCGGCTGTCCGCGCCCGCTGGGCGAAGCGAGTCGTGTCGCTTTCCAGCACCTCTACCTCCACGGCAGAAAGGAACACGGGCGGTAAGTCTGCGAGGTCTGCGAACAGCGGCGACACCATCGGGTCCGTCGGCTCGTGGCCCTGGAAGTAGGACGCGACAAGGTTGGAAAGCATCTCGCGATTCGCAGCCGGGTCGTCTCCCGAATTCGCCATGACCGAGGGGCCGCCCAGCGTGAGGTCGGTGAGCGGGCAGATTGCAATGACGCCGGCCGGCAACGGCAACCCCGCGCGACGCAACGCAGCAGCCAGTGCGAGAGCGAGGCCGCCACCGGACGATTCGCCACTCAGGAATACCGTCGACGGATCGACACCCGCAGCAAGCAAGCCGCGATAGTCGCTGAATGCATCATCGAATGCCGCCGGATACGGGTGTTCGGGCGCGAGGCGATAGTCGACCGTGTAGCACGGCCCGTTCACGGCGCGCGAAAGACGGCTTGCGTATTCAACCGAGCTCTTAGCCGTTCCCAGCACGTAGCCCCCGCCGTGGAAGTGCAACACGGTCGCCTTTTGCCCTGCTCCTGCTGCAAGCACACGCAACGCGCTCACGCCGTGAAGATCGACTTCCGTCACTTCAGTGTTTGCGGGCGCTGGGAACTGCTCCAGCAGGAACCGTTCGTAGGCCGCACGCTGCCCCCGGTCGCCACGCGCAATGTCATCCGGCTTGAACACACCCTTCCAGAGATCGAAAGCGCGCTGGCTCTCGATTGCGGTCCATCCGTTTGCCTTCGCGCGCCGCGCTCAAGCCTACGACCTCTCCCGGCGGCAATTTGGCGGCTTTCAGAATGTCGTGCCCCCAAGCGAACGACCACGAAGCTTCTGCCAGTGGATCGATACGTGAGAGCCCCCTCAGGCGTCCGTTCCGCTGACGCACCCGCGCCTCGTCAGGCTCGTGGGCCCAATCGACGACAAAGCGCGCGCCCGCCTGAATTCGCGTCGTACGCGGCTGGCGGCGCCGTTCGTATTCCAGTAAGGCGTCCTGAACGCCGGCCGCCCCATGATTCTTGAGACAGGTGGCAAGGACCCACGCGTCTTCGATCGCCTGGCAGGCGCCTTGCGCCAGGTACGGCACCATCGCATGCGCGGCGTCGCCGATCAGCGCGATCCGTCCGGTACACCATTGCTCGATCGGATCCCGGTGGTACATGCCCGTGATAAACGTCGAATCGACGGCTTCCAGCATCTTCTGGACAGTCGGCTCGGAACCCGCGAACGAGCGCCGCAGTTGCTCGACGTCCCCCGACTGCGTCCACGACTCACAGCTCACTTCGGTGGCAGGCACCGACGCAAGCACGCTGTAGAGGTCCTTGCGCACCCAGTAGGAGACGATATTTCTGCCCACGCCGAACCAGTTGTTCCCAGCCACCGGCAACTTCAGGCCCGTGAGCCGGTCGGCCGGGATAAGCGAGCGCCACATCAGGATATTGGCGAACTGCTTCTCCTCGGGCCCACGCAGGGCCGTCCGAACCGCGGAGTGAATGCCATCCGCGCCGATCACGGCGTCGCAACGAATCACTTCGCCGTTTTGCAGGGTGACGTAGGCGCCCTCCGCGTCCTGGGAAACCGACGCACATTCCGCCCCCAGCCGGATCACATTGGGCGGCACGGCCTTCGCGAGCAGATCATTTCCGCCGCAGGGCAACGCAACAGCGCCTCGCTGCGCTATTACTTCGGCAGCAAACTGGAACTGGCCCGGGAACTGGTCGTCGACGGAGCGCGCCTGATCGACGAAGACCGTCAGGCGCGGCTCGACACACTGGAGGCAGAGGAAGGGATAAACGTGCGAGCGGTATTAGGCGCGCTGCTCTTTCCGATGCTTGAGCTGGCGGATCGTACGGGTCAGGCGACCTACATCCGCCTGATCGCGAACCTGCAGTTGAACAACCGCGCGTTCTTGCGAGAGGCGCTGGAAAACAAGTGGAATCTCGGTTATCAGCGTTGCAACGCGCTGCTGCGGAATCTGCTTGCCGATATTGCGCCGGTAATCGTCGATCACCGGCTGTCGCTTATCAGCATCTATGGCAATGCCTCGCTGGCCGCGTGGGAAGCGAGCCGCGATAGTGGCGATTCCGGAGGACTCTGGTCTGCGCAATACGCAGTGTCCAGTTTGATGGATACCTTTGAGAGCATACTCACAGCAGAACCGTCGGAAGAAACGCGGTCCTTGCTGGGGGAATCTGGCGGCGAGAGCTAGCCGTGTCGCAAGAGCGCCGGAAACCCACGGCGCCCTCGCAAGATCACGCGTTGAAACTGGCGCGATGCCTTACACCGGCGCCATCAGGTAAGGATTGACCTTCCCCGGCTCATAGCGCTGCGCCTTGAGCTCCATGCGTGCAATGCTCTGCAGATGAACCTCGTCCGGGCCATCTGCGAACCGCAATGCGCGGCCCCACGTCCAGCTATCGGCCAATGGCGTGTCGGGGCTCAACCCCATCGCGCCGAATACCTGCATCGCCCGCTCGCAAACGGCGGTGTGAACACTCGGCACCAACGCCTTGATCATCGAGATCTCCTTGCGCGCCTCCTTCGCACCCACGTTGTCGATCATCCACGCGGCTTTGAGCACAAACAGCCTCGCCTGGTCGATTTCGATTCTGGACTTTGCGATCCACTCGGCGACCGTCCCCTGTTCAAACAGCGTCTTGCCGAATGCCGTGCGTGCCTGGGCACGCTCCACCATCAACTCGAGCGCCAGTTCCGCGGCGCCGATCGAGCGCATGCAGTGGTGAATCCGTCCGGGCCCAAGACGTGCCTGCGCCAATGCAAAGCCGCTGCACTCTTCACCGAGGAGATTCGACCGCGGTACACGCACGTCTTTGAACTCGATCTCGCAGTGGCCTTCCGGCGCCACGTGATTGACCACCGTGATGTTGCGGATCACCTTGACGCCGGGTGTATCGCGCGGCACAAGAATCATGCTCTGCTGAGCGTGGCTCGGCGCGTCCGGATCCGTTTTGCCCATCACGATGAAGATCTGGCAATTCGGGTGGGCTGCATTCGTGATGAACCACTTGCGGCCGTCGATGACATAGTCATCGCCGTCACGACGAATCGACGTCGTGATATTGGTCGCGTCCGAGGAGGCGACGGCCGGCTCCGTCATCGCAAACGCGGAGCGGATCTTGCCGTCGAGAAGCGGCTTGAGCCACTGTTCGCGCTGGGCTGGCGTGGCAAACATATGGAGCAGCTCCATATTGCCCGTGTCCGGCGCATTGCAGTTGAACACCTCGGACGCCCACGACACTCGCCCCATGATTTCAGCGAGCGGCGCGTACTCGAGGTTGGTCAGGCGGGTACCGGGTTCGTCATCGCGCAGATGCGGAAGGAACAGGTTCCAGAGCCCCTCTTCACGCGCCTTCTGCTTCAGATCCTCCATAAAGGAAACCGGATATTGACCGGCACTCACTTCGTCGTGCCATTGCCGGATGCGCGGAACGATGTGGGCGTCCATGAACGTACGCACCTGTGTGCGCAACGCTTCAACTTTCGGGCTGTATGCGAAATCCATTTTTACTCTTCCATTATCCTGATTGATGTCATCGTCGACGCATCGGCCAACGACGTGCTTCTTCGACTTGACTAGATCGTCAGTCCACCATCGACGACGACACACTCTCCGTTGGTATAGCTGGCCGCGTCGGACACCAGATAAAGTACGGTACCCGCCATCTCACGAGGCTCTGCATGGCGCCGCAGCGGGATCTTCGACACCCAGTTTTCGTAGGTGGCCTGATCTTCGAACAAGGCCCCCGCAAAGCGTGTTTTGGTCAAACCAGGGAGCAACGCATTGACTCGAATCCCCAACGGCCCGCACTCCTTCGCGAAGGCCCGCGTCATGTTGACAACGGCGGCTTTAGTGATTGAGTAGATACCCTGCCTGTCACCGGGTTGCAAGGCATTGACCGAAGCCGTGTTGACGATCGCACCGCCGCCGTTCTCACGCATCAACTTGCCCGCCTCCACGGACATGAAAAAGTAACCGCGCAGATTGACTTCCACTGTCTTTTCGAACGAGGTCAGATCGGTATCGAGGATGTGGCCAAAGTACGGATTGGTCGCCGCGTTGTTGACGAGGATGTCCAGACGGCCATGCCGTGCGCGAATATGCTGGAAGATCGCGAGAATGTCCTCGACACGCCCGACATGGCACGGATGCGCTTCAGCGCTACCGCCTGCTTCCTTGATTTCGCGCGCCACAAATTCGCAATCTTCCAGCTTGCGGCTCGACACAATCACATGGGCACCCTGCTCAGCGAGCAGTTTGGCGATCTCCTCACCAATACCGCGGCTCGCTCCCGTCACCAGTGCAATCTTTCCTTGCAGATCAAACAAATTGGTAGTCACAATCAGTCTCCGTATGTCCATGTTCCGGCTTTCTTGCCTACCTTCAGATCAGGTCAGTGCCCATCTTCGCAAGCGCCCCTGCCATCTCCCCCACCTGCCGCGCCTGTTCATTCGATGCGTTACCGCTCAAGGCCCGCTTCTTCACGCCCTGCGCAATAGCGGCGAACCGGAAGAAGCTGAACGCCAGGTAGAAGTTCCAGTTCTCAATCGACGACATTCCTCGAAGCTCGCAGTACCGCTCGACAATCGACGTCTCGTCCGGCACGCCCAATGCCTCCCGATTCAGGCCGGCGAGTCCGGCGATATGACCGCCGGGCGGCAGCCGCAAACACATGCAGAAGTTCGCGATATCAGCCAGTGGATTGCCGAGCGTGGAGAGTTCCCAGTCGAGCACCGCTCGAACTTGCGGCGCACCGTGCATAAACATGAGGTTGTCGATACGGAAGTCACCATGCACCAGCGAAGGCTTTCCGGCCTCCGCGGGACAGTAGGCAGGCAGCCATTCGATTAGCGACTCCATCGATTCCAATCCATCGGTCTGCGCGGCCCGATATTGCCGGGTCCAGACGTCGATTTGACGCGCGAAATAGTTGCCCGGACGGCCGTAGTCCGACAAGCCGACTTCGTCGACATCTACGTCGTGAAGAGCCGCCATCGTGCCGAGCAGCGCATCGTAGATGGAGCCACGTTCCTCGACAGGCACTTCGGGCAACGCAGGATTCCAGAAGATTCGCCCGTCTTCGTAGCTCATGACGTAAAACAGGCTGCCGATGACGTCACGGTCCTCGCAAAGGTGATAGGCACGGGCGACAGGGACCGCTGTCCGTCCGAGCGCCGATATCACGCGAAACTCACGATCGACGGCATGGGCGGCCTTGAGCAGTTCGCCGGGTGGTTGACGCCTCAGCACGTAGCGACCGCTTTGCGCGTTCAAGAGAAACGTCGGATTGGATTGTCCACCGGGAAATTTCTCGACGGACAACGGCCCATGAAACCCGGGCACGTGCGCAGTCAGATAACGTGTGAGATGTTCGATGTCGAATTGAAGGCTGGCGTTCATGGTGTATTTGCAGTTGTGATCAGGTCAGCCATAGGTGACGAATTCATGCCGCTCGGCACGCTCGAGATGAGGCACGGAGTTAAAGCTGACGAGCGACATCGCAGTGTCGTTAAAGACGTATTGGCAGATGCTGCTGTTCCGAATCTGCATGTTGAGTGCAATCGCAGTCGCAGCAGGCGCCTGCAGAACCTGTTGGGCAGTGACCGCGATCGGACCACCGGAACTCACTACCAGAACGCGCTTGCCACCCGTTCGCTGGATCGCAAGACGCGCACGTTCGACACGCGCATGGAACTGATGCCATGTCTCCGGAACAACACCCGGCAAGCGATCATCGGCCCAGAGCTGCAGCACGTGCCGGAGCCCTTTGTAGAAGTCCTTTTTTGAACTCGTGGCGGACAGACCCTGCGGCAAACCCTGGTCGCCGAGGGCTGCGAACAACGCCTGGAAATCGTATTCGTTCAGACCCGCGTCTTGCGCGATCTCGACTTGCGGATCACCCATTGCGGAGAGAATGCCGTCGGCAGTTTGCCGATGCCGCTGCATCGTGCCGATGACCACGCGATCAAACCGCACTTTCGCCTGCGCGAAATACTCGCCAAGCCAAAGTGACTGGGTGCGACCGGAAGGTGATAGCTCGTCATAGTTTTCGGCGCCGAACGACGCCTGGCCATGCCGTACAAGATAGAGTTCTGCCATGGCATCCTCGTCTCAACATGACTAGCAGAATACCCAGCGTCGTGTCATTCAGGAAATTTATTGTTGTGATAGCCAGCTATAACTTTTCGTGACACCGAGGCCTGTGCTCTCACGGGTCGCCCGCCGTAGGTGCCCGTAGGCCCTGCTATTGGTTCATTTCCCGCATCAGACGGCCAATCTGCTCGCGCAGCCAACGATGCGCCGGATCCCCGGTCACCCTTCGATGCCAGTAACAATGAGACTCGAGATCCGGTAGATCGAACGGCAGATCCAGGATGCGCGCGTCATAGCGCTGCAGGAGCACGAGAGGGGCTGTGAGGACGAGATCGGTTCGCATCGCAATCAGCGGCGCGACCAGATAGTGTTGAACCCGCGTCTGAATCGACCGCCTCGCGCCCAGCCGGTTCAGTTCCGCATCGACGAGACCCGGTCCCTGACGACGGCTGGATACGTGGATATGACCGAAATTCAGGTAGTCATCGAGCGTCAGTTTCTTTCTGGTGAACGGATGGTCGTGACGCAGCATGCATGCATACCGGTCGCGGCCGAGCGGCTCCTGCTCGAGGTAGGGGTCGTCAAGCAGCGGCGCGTCGATCGCGAGATTGACCGCGCCACTGGCCAACGCTTCCGGCACCTCTTTACGTGTCGTGAAGTAGCTTTCAATGCGAATGCCGGGCGCCAGTCGCTGCAGCACCTCCTCCAGCGCGGGCAGAAGAAGCGCTTCTGTGAGATCGGTCATGCTGAGCCGAAACGTACGCTCAGACGAGGTGGGGTCGAAGAGTTCTCCGACGTGGGTGCTCGAGTCAAGCAACTGCAGCGCCTCGCGAACCCGCCCGATGATGTTTTCCGAAACGGGAGTCGGAATCATGCCGGCCGACGTACTCACAAAGAGCTGATCGTCGAATGCTTTGCGCATGCGGGCCAAGGCATTGCTGACAGCAGGCTGAGTGATGAACAGCAACTCCGCTGCCCGCGTCAGATTTCGCGTTCTGTAGACGGCTTCAAAGACAACGAAGAGATTCAGATCGACTTTTGACAGACTCATTTTCGAATTCCGCGACGCCACTTGAACTGTATTTTTGACTTTTCTTGTTCACCCGCACGCATCGGCGCCGCAAAGATTGCGAGAATTTGCGGCGCAACCGAAGCGATGTCCGTGCATCCGCATAATGCCATTGGCGTGTCGCGTTCTGCTGCGATGATTTCCAGGCTTCGTGGCACGCCCTGCTCTCCGGCTACCGCGTGCAGCATTCGTTGCGCGCCTTGCTCGTTCATGATACTTTATGCTCGATTATGATCGTTTTTATCCATTGAGCGAGACACTCCCATGCAACGAACGCGGCAGGACGCGGTGGACGGGCTTCTGCCCGAGGAACGCGAGCGGCTCATTCTGGAGCGGCTGAGAGCGCAGGGCCGCGTGCTCGCGTCGGAGCTGGCACTCGAATTCGGCACGTCCGAGCACACCGTGCGCCGCCATCTGCGCGATCTCGCCAGTGCCGGCCATTGCAAGCGCGTCTATGGTGGCGCACTGCTCACCTCCCCCGCTGACCAGCCGGCGTCCACGCGGATGCGCGAGGCGGTCGACCGCAAGCAGCGGCTCGCCATCGCCGCGGCGTCGATCGTGCAGCCGAAGCAGATCATCCTCCTCGACGCGGGCTCGACGAACGTCGCGATTGCCCAAGCGTTGCCTGACCACGCTGGCCTCACAGTGATCACGAACTCGCCCGAGGCGTGCTTGCGTTTGCTGGATCGGCCAGGGTTCGACGTCATTCTGGTCGGCGGTCGCGTCGGCAAACATGTCGCTGGCGCGGTTGGGGCGACTGCGTTGCTGCAGATCCAGCAGATCAAGGCCGATCTATGCTTTCTGGGGGCGTGCGCCCTCGATGCCGTCGAAGGTGTGGCGGCGTTCGATGCGGAAGATGCCGAAATCAAGCGTGTCATGGTGAAAGCGAGCGGTCTGGTCGCCATTGCGATGACATCCGAAAAACTGATGACCGCGGCGCCGTTCGTAATCGCGCCGGCATCGGACGTCGACTACCTGATTGTCGAGGCGGAGCTCAGCGCCGCCGGACGACGCGAGCTTGAAAAGGTCTGCGGCAACGTGCTGGTGGCCACGCCATGAAGCCCATCAAGGAACGTATTGCGACCCTCGCGGTGTTCATGGCCAACGGCTTTGGGATCGGCACGTGGGCGGTCGAGGTGCCACGCATCAAGGAGCACCTTTCGCTGAGCAATACCTCGCTGGGTGTCGCTCTGTTCGCCTTTGCGCTAGGCGCCATCGTCGCGATGCCGCTTGCCGGGCGCCTCGCGCCCCGGCTTGGCAGCGGCCGGGCAACCGCACTGCTTGGTGCGGCGTTTGTGGTCGCACTGCCGCTGCCTGCGCTGGCGCCGAACTTTCCGCTGTTGTTCGTGGTGCTTCTGCTGCTGGGCGCGGCAAACGGCGCGCTGGATGTATCGATGAACGGTCACGCCAGTACCATCGAAAGCGTCTGGCAAGCGCCGATCATGTCTTCGTTCCATGCCGCGTGGAGCGCGGGCGGCCTGCTCGGCGCCGCGACCGGCGCGATGATCCAGAAAAGCGGCATGGGTGTGATAGCCGGTCTGGCGTTGCCGGATATTTTGATCGGAGTACTGATCCTTTCTGCGGCCGGTCTCGCGCTTCGCGATCTTGGTCCGCGTGCAGAGCGAGGTGGCAGCGGCTTTGCGTTGCCGAGCGCGGGCGTCATGAAGCTTGCGGCGCTCGCCTTCCTTTGCATGATGGTGGAAGGCGCAGTAGCCGACTGGAGCGCGGTGTACCTGCGCACCGTTCTGACTGGCGAGGCGAGCATTGCGGCAATCGGTTATTCCGCGTTCGCGTTTTCGATGGCGGCGTGTCGCATCATCGGCGACGTGTCTGTGCGCCGGCTGGGTCCCAGCACCGTGGTGGCACTGGGCGGTTTCGTCGCGGCGAGCGGCCTTGCCCTGGTGCTGGGCTTCCCGAGCGCGTTCACCGCCTGCGTGGGGTTTGCGCTCGTCGGCCTCGGTCTGGCCAATATCGTCCCGGTTATCTTCAGCGCAGCGGGCCGCTCGACTTCGACGCCCGCCGTAGGTGTGTCCATGGCGGCAACGACAGGCTACGCAGGCTTTCTGGTGGGACCGCCTTTGATCGGATTCGGCGCAGGGCTGCTGGGGCTGCGGCTGGCATTGTGCGTGCCTGTGGTGGCAGCGCTGATCGTCTGCGCGTTTGGAGGGCAGGCCGTGCGCGGGGCGAGTCGTTTGGGTGAGGCGAAGGTGGCGGTGGAGTGAGAGGACGCTCAATGATACGATACATAGTCTGACTTCGTATGCGCAGGCGGGATAGCAAAGCTCTCGCGCATACGCTTCGTCTCTGCGGCAGGTGTCAGCCAAAAAGCCGTTTGAACTCGCGGTTGAACTGCGAGGGACTCGCATAGCCCACGGCGTGACTCGCTGCCTCTGCCGTTATGCCCTGGCGCACCATGAGCAGACGGGCCTGATGCAGGCGCGTGGATTTCACGTACTGCATGGGCGACGAACGGGTGATGGCCTTGAAATGGCTATGGAACGTGGGCACGCTCATGCCGGCCTCGCCAGCCGGTTGCGAAAGTTCGAGCGGCTGCGCGTAGGTGGCGTGGATGCGCCGCAACGCCTTTCCGATCTTGCCGAACTCTCCCTGCATCGCCAAAGCCGCGCGCATGGCATTGCCCTGCGCGCCCGTCAGCACGCGGAAATAGAGTTCCCTCACCAGCGCCGGGCCAAGGACCGCGGCATCGAGAGTCTGGTTCATGGCCTCCAGGAAGCGCAGCACGGACTCTCGCAGCAAGGGATCCATGGGGCTGGACATCATGCTTTGCGGTGCGTCATCGTGCGCCGGCATGCCATTGCGATCGAGCTGGATCATCAACTCGGCCACCACCTGGAAATCAAGGTGCATGTAGATGGCCAGCAAAGGACGTTCTGGCGTCGCGTCGGTTTCCATCGTGAAAGGCACCGGCACCGCTACCGCAAGGTAGTGTTGCTCGTCGTACAGATAGACCTGCTCGCCGAAATATCCGCGCTTGCGTCCCTGGCAGACAATCACGATCCCGGGATCGTACAAGACCGGGATGCGGGATAACGCCCGGTCGGAACGCAAAACGCGCACATCGGGCACCGCCGTGAGGTTGTATCCCTCCTCTGGCGCTAACGCCCGGAGTAAACCTGCCATTCGCTGCTGATGGGCCCTGGAAGGTGGTTGGCCACGATCAGTCGTTCCCACGGAAGCTCTCCTGTGTCATAGGAATAGGCAATAAAACCAGAATATAAGACCTGAAAATCGGCTACGCAAAGGAATACCATGAAGTTCTCTTTTAATTCCTGGGAGCGGTATTCATGTCATCCATCAAGACTTTGCTCATTACTGGCGTCAGCAGCGGTTTCGGCCGGGCGTTGGCCGAGGAGGCGCTCGCGGCCGGTTATCGCGTAGTCGGCACAGTGCGAAGCGAGCAGGCACGACACGACTTTGAAGCACTGGCTCCGCAGAGGGTTAGCGGCTGGATGCTCGATGTGACCGACTTCGCGGCCATTGATGGCGTGGTTGCACAGATCGAGGCGACTGTCGGACCCGTGGACGTGCTCGTCAACAACGCCGGATATGGTCACGAAGGCGTGATGGAGGAGTCACCGCTGGCCGAAATGCGCCGGCAGTTCGACGTGAACGTGTTCGGCGCCGTCGCCATGATGAAAGCCGTCGTGCCCTATATGCGCGAACGCCGGCGTGGTCATATTCTCAACATTACGTCGATGGGCGGCTTCATCACCCTGCCGGGCATCGCCTATTACTGCGGCAGCAAGTTCGCGCTGGAAGGCATCTCCGAAGTCCTCGGCAAGGAACTGAAACCATTCGGCATCGCCGTCACCGCTGTTGCGCCCGGTTCGTTCCGCACGGACTGGGCCGGACGCTCGATGATCCGGACGCCCCGCTCGATCCCGGACTATGACGCCCTGTTCGACCCGATCCGGCAAGCGCGCGAGGAGAAAAGCGGCAAGCAACTCGGCGATCCCGCAAAGGCCGCGCGCGCCATGTTAGCCGTCATCGACAGCGACGCGCCACCCGCCCACCTGATCCTTGGCAGTGACGCACTGGGGCTGGTGCGAGCGAAACTGTCTGAGCTCGCCCAGGAAATCACCACCTGGGAAGCGATTACCCGTTCGACGGACGGTTGAGTGTCACGGATTGCCCGACAACTGGCGGCACGGACAGCGCCGCAGCGCATAGGGTTGACTGACAGCGGACTTAGCCAGCTCGTGCACACGCATTTAGACGACGCTCTCCGCACAATCGGCGTTTAACCGCAGTGTGTTCTGTGCCGCTTTGACGATTTGTGTAATCCAGGCATGGCAGCCGCCATTTGCGTTGGAGATTGCGTAAAACTCCAGGGCCAGGTCGTCGATGAGTCCAATCGGCCGCAAATCGTATTGCCGCGACAGGTCTTCCTCGAGGACGTCCGGTGCAGCGAATACGCCTCTGCCGCCTTCTCCAAACGAGATCGTGAGCGCCCAGTCATTGAACTCACCAACGATGCGCGGACTCACCTGCTTGCGGCGCAGCCACTCGTGCAAACCATCACCGGTCCGGTTTTCTGGCCCCGGCATCAGCAGCGGCATCCCTTCCAGGCAGTGCGGAAACGGCGCGGCTTTTGTTTCTCTCACGCTTCGAGCGGCAAACATGGCCAGGCTCGATGACCCCAGCCGATGGTTCACGATGTGTTCATTCGCTCTGCCGGACGCTGGCGCGTTCGCAAGCACGAGGTCGAGGTTTCGCACATCCAGTTCTGCCAATAGTGTTGCCAGATCATCTGTACGACCGATGATGCGCGTCGACGCAGCAGCGGGCTCGAGGAGACGCCATGCGATCGGCGTCGGCATCGATTGATCAATGCCGACTCTGAACTCAGCCGGTGGAGACGATGACGGTCCGCCTTTGAGCGAAGCCTCAAGCCGATGGCCCAGGTCGAAGATCTGCGCGGCGTAGCCGACAGCGACCCTGCCTGCCTCGGTCAGGCGGACAGTTCGTCCGTCGCGCTCGAAGAGGCGTCGACCTAGTCGCTCTTCGAGCTTCTTTATCTGGCTGCTTAGTGTCTGCGGCGTGATGTGCAAGAGCGCGCTTGCGCGAAGAACACCGCCCGTGTTCGCCGTCATCCAGAAGTAGTACAGGTGCTTAAAATTCATTTCCGCGCCCCCCGCTAGTCAGGAAGTGAGCTTCTGTCACGAATCAGTCCGGCAATTGGACCTCGATGATCAACCGACAACCTTACTTTCTCGATCTCCCGAATGTGGCTCTCCATGTCCGGTATCCGACCACCCAACCCGGTACGGAGAACCCTGATTCGCGCCCAAATTCCCATAGGTATCCAAAATAAATCCATGATTCACACTCCTGCACGTACCCGTTGTCTGATTCGCGGCGCCTTGCGTCCATGACGAAGGTGGCCTTGATGTCAGGTCATGCTAACGGCTGAGAATGAGGGGAAACTTATGTCGCAGTTGGCAACAGTGAACCGGTCACACTTCGGTTTTCTTCAACCGGCCAATAGAAAATTCGAATAGTCGCGGCCGGCTTGCTACGGTAGATTGAACTCACTTACCTTACAGATTGCCAACAGGAGAGTGCGATGGAAATCACCATTCAGACTTCAGGTCATCGTTTGTCGGCCACTGCTGCGAGTAGCATACGCACGCACATACGTAAGCGCATTGAAGAGGTGTTTGGGCGTATACGGCAACGGGTTACCCGGGTCACGGTACATCTTTCCGATGCGAACGGGCCCGGCGACAAGCACTGTGTCATGCGAGTGAGTCTGCCCGGCGTCACTGCGCTGGTGCAGGACAGTGACCGCAACCCGTTTGCTCTGATCAATCGGGTCTCCGCGAGTGCGGCAGCTATCGCACTCAGGCGTTTGAAGCCAAAGCGGAACACGGTGACGATCCGGAAGCTGGCGGCGACGCATGACGACGAGGCGATACAACCGGAAACGTAGCAGCAGGCCCGTCGCGAAGGTTATGGCTTGCCGCGCGCGATGACACAAATCGCAGAGAAGCGCCGATCACGCTTCTCTGTCGACGCATCTGGACATCAAGAGCGCTTAATTCTCGTCTAATTTTTCGACACTACTCTCCACCCCATCGATTCATCGCACTGCGTGAACACATGAGAGGGAAATATGGGTGGTCCGAATGACGAACGTCTCATCAGCCTGAACGAGATCGCGATGGATTGTTTCAACGTCGGTACCTTCGCTCTCAACGCAACCCAGCCGGAAATTTGCGTTGTCGTGAAGCCGACCGATATCGCACGTGCGCTTGAAACGGCATACGACATCGGACTCATCGCCGGTTTTCAATTGACACGCGCTGGAAGGTCTCGCTCCTGATGTTTCGACACGCTTGCCGCGTTGCACGTTTTGTCTGGTGGACTCACACCGGACGGAACCAGTGGTCCGCCACACGATAAAACAGGCTATCCGCCTCGGACTCGGAATACTGTTGCGTGAGCCGGGCATAGCGCACAAGCATCGCCGTCAGGCCAGCTTCCGCTTCGGATGCCGTCATGTGGCTGGCGAACATGCAGCGCGATACGCCCATCGTTTCTATGGCAGTGGTGATCCAGGGTGCCGCCAGCTCGAAAGGCCAGCACACGCCAAACACCCGCTCCAACGCGGACACATCGACACACACGTTGTCGCAATCGGCCAGATCGGCGAGCCCTCGTTTCCATCGAAGGTAGTTTTCCGCATCGCCATTCAGAGGCCAGGCCATCGGTTCGATGGTGAAGCCGATCTCCGGACATGCTCGAATGACAGAGACAAGATCCGGCAACTGATTGGCAAGGACTTCGACACCGCACCTGAAGTCATAGCGCTTCAACAGTTCAAGCCGTTTTCGCCATAATGGGTCGGCCAACAGGTTGATGCTTCGAGGACGAGGTGACTGTTGCGCCCGATTCCAGGCCATCAGTTGGCTCACGCCCGTGATCCGTTCCATATCCACGTAGCAATCCAGTGCTTTTTCAATGGCTGGATGGAGAAGATCGACCTGAGCGACGAACGCCTGGCGCAACCCGCGCACAGGTTCCCATTGCCGTATTTGCGCGCTCGTTCCATCGGGGGCAAAAGCGATGTTTCCGGTGCAGACCAATCCCTCGAGATAATAGTCCCGCCTCTCTCGGGGAGCGTCCTCGACACAATTGCCGTTAACCCGCGCGGCTGGAAACCCTTGCATCAGCAGAGGCGCTTCGACGGATTCAGACGTCGTCGGCGCGTCCGGCTCCATGCGTAAATGGGCATCGATAAACTTTCGCTGTAGAGGCATGGAACATACTTGTCTGTTGGCATTGACGTGTTGCGTCGGACGGCGCGCCGATCCGGTCCCGCAAACCAGCACGCTCCGCGCCAGCAGATGCATTGTTCTCTCGCAGAATTAGATCCCCGTTAGGAGCATCTGCATGCACACCTGGGTCGATCAATCGGTCGTTTTGCGATTGCACGGCATCCGACGACGTCCGTTGAATTGACTAGAATGGTCTATCAGTCGGGATATCATGTCCCGACGTCATGCCCACTTCCGTCCGTCGGAGGCCAAAGTGCCACAGTCCGAGCTTGCGGATCTTATTGACCTTATCTACGCTGCCGCCCTGGCTGAGGGCGCTACGTGGCCCGAGGTCGCGCGCCACATCGACACCCTGATGGGAGCGCAGCAAGCCAGCCTGATCGTTGCGGATGAGAACGGGACAAAGCGCAATGTCTTTCTCGAGCCCGGCACGTACGATGAGCGGCTTCGCCTTTACTACCGGGAAATCTCTCCTTGGCGCGTGGAAGCCAAAAACGGGATTCGCGACGGCAGCGCTATCGTCGGGCGGGTTGTGCGGGGCGAAGAGATCGTCCCGGATGCTGCGTTTCTGAACAGTGAGTTCTATAACGACTTCGGACGCCATGCCGGCTGCCGGCACATGATTGGCGGATTGCTGGACGCAGAAACGGCCGCCACGATTGCATTTACGCGCGATGCCGCAGCGGGATCGTTCGAAGAATGCGACCGGCGCACGCTGCAGACGCTCATGCCGCACCTGCAACGCGCGTATCAGTTGCGCAACCGGCTCAATCCGGATGCATCCAGGCTTGGAGCCGGCGCATTGGATGCCCTTTCGATGGCCGTGATCGTGGTAGATGGGAACATGCACGTCAAGCATGCGAACGCCGCCGCAGTCGCGCTGACGAACGGGGACTGCGGCATGACCGTGAGTCGGACCGGGCCGGAGCCGAGCCTGGGAAACACGATACTGTCGGCCCGTCACCGCGATGATCATTCACGGTTGAGCCAACTCGTTGCCGCAGTCGCAAAAGGCAGTTCCGGATGTGCGCTAAGGATTCGCAATACGCGCGACGAACCTGCGAGCCAGGCCTCGCTCGCCATCCTCGTCTCGCCAGCGATGACGCACTTCCTTTCCGGCCCCGAGGCCGGCTGTCGCATCCAGCCAGGCACCGCGATGATCGTTGCGCGCCACTTGAGCCACTCTTCACTGCCGCACCCTGGCCTGATGTGCGACCTCTATGGGCTCACAAAAGCCGAGGCGGCAGTCGCGCTTTCGTTTGGCGGAGGCGCGACTGCCGAGGACGTGGCAAGGATGAGGCGTGTATCGCCTGAAACGGTCCGCAGTCAGGTCAAGGCCATCCTGCGCAAGACCAACACAAGCAGCCTGCGCGACCTGGAACGCATCATCGCAATCAGTTCTGCAATGCTGCCTGCTGCGTTGTGATCGATGAGGACGACGGCGACGAATTGAAGCCATCGCCGATCATGGCGGTTGCGGGAATGATCGATACGCCGTTCGCGCTACGAGCTCGGCCGGATCGCCGCACTCACGAACAGCGCTGTTCGAGGTGGGAATCCCGATACCGTCTGCGAAGATTTAAAGGGTGAGTAGCTCGGTCTCGAACAAGCCCAGGCGGAACACACTGTTGCTTGTCTTCCAGAACACCAGTTCACGCTCGGCCGGGCTCGGAAGCACGTCTTCGACGATCTGTACATGCTCTTTGATCCCGTATGGCACCGGACCGAAGTCAGAGCCGAATACCACGCGGTCCACACCGCACATCTCGACCGCGGCTCGCAGTCCGATGGGGCTGAACCCCATACAGTCGACGAGGATGTTGCTCTTGAAGTAGTCGGATGGTGGCCGCTTGTTCGTGTAAGGCCTGCCGGTCGGCGGGTTGGGAATCCCGTTGTAGTTGAGGTGCCAGTTGAAATCGAGGCGTCCGAGGATCGACGCAAGTTCACCGCCCATGTGGACGATCAGCACCTGCAACTTCGGATGGCGATCGAACACGCCGGAGCCGATCATCCGGGCGCCGTTCACGGTCGAGTCGAAGGGGCGGCCAACCGCCTCGTTCAGGCGGTATTGCATGAGCGCCTCGTGCCCGATCGACAGCATTGGTGGATGAATGTGGACCACGATGTCATTCGCTTCCGCAAACTCCCACAGCCATTCTGCCTTGGGGCTGTCGAGGAAGACGCGAGCCGTACCGTCCCCGTAGCTGGACGAAACTGCAATCGCTCTGGCGCCGCCCTGGCTGATCATCTCCTCGACGATCGGCCGACAGTCCTCTTCGAGCGCGTGTGCGTTGGCCGTCGGTACGAACTCGCCGGGATAGCGATCGCTGATCTCCCGGTATTCGTCGTTCAAGAACTTGAGGGCCTCGCGCGAGCTGACTTGAAGCAGATCCCGTGCAATCCAGTCCACCTCGCCGCCATTGGTCATGAGGCTGAGGGTGACGCCGCCCTCACGCTGCTTGACCATGGCGTAGTCCAGATCGAAACACTCGCGATAGCAGATCAAGTCCTGCGCGTTGGTCTGCGGGAATCCTTGTTTCGGGTCATATAGGCCTCGCTCAGCCATCTTGGCTTGCATCCTGGGTCCCATCGGGTGCCGGTGAGTATCGACGATTGCCCGGCATTTCGTTACGTTGTCCATTGGACGCACCTTTACTGATTACCATTGTTCATTCAATCAAATGATGGGCAGTCTGCCGACTGTCACTGATCCACACACGCCTAGCCCGATAGGGCGATTCGCAATCCGGATCGAACCGCGCTAGAGTGCATGTGCCACCTGCATCGCATGGCCCTTATCGTCACTAGCCCAATAGCCATTCCGTTGGTAAAAATCGTGAAGCCTTGTTTCATAAAGGCGGTCGATCCGAATCGATTCGTCGTACTCAGGGCTATTCCCGATGGCCTCGCGAGTGAGCGGCGTTGAGATCGAGGAGCCGTACCAGTCAATCAGGTCGATCCACTGCGTCGCCAGCAACACCTTCTTTCCGCCCGACCACAAGTTGCGGGTATCGACCTCTAGATAACGGATGACCCACGCCTCATCGTCGAAGATAAAGCCGCACACGTGACCCATGCTGCCATCTGCCGCCTCGATGTGATAACGCTCGACGACGCTCATGCAACGCAGATGTGCGTCCCCCGGCGGCTTGTCGCCATACTTCGCGAGCTGTTCGCGAACGTCCGCCGGAATGGCGGACGCGCCGCCGCCGAAACCCGGTACCGGATACATATCCATTCCCCAGAGATTCGGACCGCCCCAATACATTGGAAAACCGTAGTAGCGTAAATATTCGGCTTCATGCTGTCGCGACACAGGCTTGTGCGTGTCGATTCCGGGACTGTCCTTCACCTGTTGCCGCGTCAGGTCAACACGAACCACACCCGAAGCCAGCTCGGCGTCCTCGACTGAATAAGGCGAAATCAGCACTCGCCCTTCTGCAGTCCAGCTTCCGATATCGGTCACCAGATAGCGAACGCCCCACGCCTCATCGTCGAAATAGACGTCCTTTACCTCGCCTATGTCGCCATCGCGCGCGACGACAGTCCGTCCCACCAGTTCCTTCAGTTCTCGCAACATGATCGGCACTCCCTGTTCTCAAAACACTGGAGACATTGCATCGGTCACGACGCAATGTCTCTGCAAAAAGTCGTCAGACGGTGAGTTTCACCTCCGGCGGCGTTGCCCAGGTGCCGCGACGAACGTGATGAATGACGAGGCCCACGCCGGCATGGGCCGTTCGTCCAGCGAACTCTTCCCGGGGCCGTGGCAAACAAGCGCTTTCGTTGTATTGCCTCCGTGAGCGGACCTTCCCGCCATGCAACGACTCTAGGCTCGCGCGCCGCTATTCCGTTGACCTGGATCAACCAATCGGGAAGCCCGCGGCGCCGTCAGCGCCTTGCTCGAGCAGGTCGGCTGGCGCGATGCCAATGTGGCTTTGGTTGATCCAGATCAGCGTGCGGCCGTCTTCGTTGTCCATGATGAGTTGCCGACGGTCAGCGGCGAGTCGCGTATCATCGACCACTTCCCGTTCAGCCACTGCAACGCAGATTTGCGTCGGGTCCATGCCATGCCTATCGACTACCTTCGCAGCTTCGCCCACCCCGAGCGCACCGATCAGAGCAACCGGCGCCTTGGCCGCTCGCTCGCGTTCATCGCCGGGGCCGCGAATGCTGGCGGCTTTCTCGCGGTCGGCCAATACACGTCGCACATGTCGGGGATCGTCTCGGCACTGGCCGATAACCTGTCGCTGGGTGACCTTGGCCTCGTGGTCGCGGGATTCAGTTCGCTCGTGGCGTTTCTGGCTGGTGCAGCGCTATCGGCCGTCCTGATCAACTGGGGACGGCGGCGGCACGCACAAAGCGAGTACGCGACGCCGCTGATGCTGGAGGCCGCGTTATTGCTGTGTTTCGGTCTGCTGGGATCGAACCTCGAGAGTCATCGCGTCATGTTCCTGCCCGCTACGGTCGGGTTGTTGTGCTTCGTGGTGGGCCTGCAGAACGCCATCATCACCAAAATATCCAAGGCCGAAATCCGCACCACGCACGTGACCGGCCTCGTTACCGACATGGGAATCGAACTAGGTAAGCTGCTTTACTGGAACGTCTCCGACGCCGGCCCAGGCGTGAGTGCGGTCAGGGCTGACCGGTCGAAGCTCGGCCTGCTCGCTTCGCTGCTCGGCATGTTCTTCGCGGGCGGACTGGCCGGAGCGCTGGGCTTCAAATACGCGGGCTTCGTGTCGACCGTGCCACTGGCGGCGATGCTGGTTGTACTGGCGGTAGTGCCACTGGTGGACGATCTGGTGGGCCAGCGGCGCTAGCCACGGCCAGTCGTGTCCTATCGCCCGGCAATTCGTATCGAGGCCGCCCGCAGGCCGGCGTGCAACAAATAGACGACAATTTCGCCCGCACACGCTATGTTGAGCAGATTGCTCCTGCGTGCGCTTCGTCCGTTCAGGATCGCGCCTTCTCACGCTGAGCCAGCGAATCATCACCGAGGCAACGCTCGCATGTCCGGTCACGCCAAGCTTCCCGCCCCTGACGCGGCGAACCGGCCCGCGCCGGCGATCGCGCCCAACCGCCGACCCGTGCTCGTTGCCGCGGTGACATTCGTGATGGCGATGGTCGTCACCGTCGGCGCGGCGAGCCTTGTCCGCGACCATCTGCGGCATGCTGCACAGGCGCACTTCGAGTTGCGCACGCAGCGCATCACGGCCGACCTGCGCGACGAATTCCGGGCCTGCGAGCAGGTGATGCTCGGTGCGGGCGGTCTGTTCGCCGAGGTCGCGCCCCCCGGGACCGTCACTCCTGAGCTCTGGTCCCGTTACGTGGCTCAACTCGATCTGGCCGACACCTTGCCCTCGGCCCGCGCGCTCGGCTACGCCGATGCGCCCCACCCCACCCCGCTGGGCGCGTCCGGGTCGTTGTTCGCGCTCGTCAGGCTGATGTGGCCGAAGGTCGCCGATGCGGCGCGCCCCGATCGCGACTTCGAAGGCGATGCAACTGCGCGTGCGACGCTCCTGCGCGCCGCCGATTCCGCACAGGTCTCACTCTACGTGCACAGCGGCGGGCAACAGGCGCCCCAAGGCAATGAGCGCGCCATGCTCGATCTGTATTTGCCGGTGTATGCGGGCGGGTCCGCGCCGCTGTCGCGGGAAGCACGGCGCGCAGCGATCTCGGGATTCGTGGTTGCCGTGCTCGATACCGGGCAACTTTTCGGCGACATCGTCATGCGTGACCCACGCCTTGCACTACGCGTCACGGTGGACAGCGCGGGGGCGCCAATGCCATTGTTCGCCACGGACACGCCCTCGGACGATGCCGCCGACGCCCCGCCGCTGTTCCACGAGACAGACACGCTGACCGTCGGCGGTGAAACGCTGACGCTGTCCTACAGCACCAGCGACACCGCTCTGAGCGCCATTCCTGACTACGGCAGCAACGCAGTCCTCGCCGCCGGATCGCTCGCGGCGATCTTTCTCGCCGGCATCGCCTTCCTGCTCGCCCGCCGTGCGGCAGGCACCTCGGCGGAAACCAGCCGGGCGAGTTCCCAATCGACGCTCAACGAAGCCCGCATGATGGGCATTATCCGGTCGTCGATGGAGGCGATCATCACCGTCGATGACGCGCAGCGCATCGTGATCTTCAATCCGATGGCAGAGCGCATATTCGGCTGCTCTGCGATGGACGCCATCGGTGCGCCGCTCGTACGCTTCATCCCGGAACGCTTTCGCAGCGCACACGAAAAACATGTCGAACAGTTCGGCGTGACGGGCGTCTCGGAGCGCCAGATGGGCCGCCAGCGCGTCCTTTTCGGGCTGCGGACGAACGGCGAAGAATTTCCGATTGAGGCGTCGATCTCGCAGATTCTCGACGCGAACGGCAAGCTGTACACGGTGGTACTGCGCGACGTCACCGAGCGCGTCAAGGCCGATAACGCGCTAAAAGCGTCGCGCGAGGACCTGCGCGAACTGTCGGCGAACCTGCAAAACGTGCGCGAAGAGGAGAAAGCCCGTATAGCCCGCGAATTGCACGACGACCTGGGCCAGCAGTTGACCGCCCTGAAGATGGATCTGTCGTCTGTCGAACTGGCGCTCGACACCCTGCCCGCAGGCGGCCCCGAAGTACGCACCCAGTTGCGCGGCATGCGCCGTCTGATCGACGCGACCGTTGCGTCGGTACGGCGCATCGCGGCGGACCTGCGGCCCGTGATGCTCGACGACCTCGGTCTCGTGCCCGCGATCGAATGGCTCGCGAACGATTTCACGAACCGCTACGGTATCGACATCGAACGTCAGATCGAGCCGGGCGACATCGTGTTTACCCGTAATGGCGCCACCACCTTGTTCCGGATCGTCCAGGAGGCGCTCACCAATGTTGCGAGGCACGCGGACGCGACACTGGTCACGCTGGTTTTACGCATCGAAGGCGAACACTGCATCCTGCGGATAGCGGACAATGGTCGAGGTACCGTCGAACCCGATGGCCGAAATGGCAAGTCGTTTGGATTGCTCGGCATTCGCGAGCGCGCGCATATGCTTGGCGGTTCGATCGCAATCGAAACGGCGGCCGCGCGCGGCTTTGCAATCACCGCCGTTTTTCCGCTGCATTCGATCCGACAGGATGAGACGCTCCCATGACCCGCGTGCTACTAGCCGATGACCATGCGCTGGTGCGCGACGGCCTGCGCCACATCCTCAAGAGCGCAAGCGGTTTCGAGGTCACGGGCGAAGCCAGCGATAGCGCAAGCACCATTGCACTCGTCCGCTCGAGTGCGGCAGACGTGCTGGTCCTCGACCTGTCGATGCCCGGGCGCAATGGCATTGAACTCATCAGACAGATTAAGGACGAAAAGCCCACGCTGCGCGTGCTGGTACTGACCATGCATGCAGAACAGCAATATGCCGTGCGTGCCTTCAAGGCCGGCGCGTCGGGTTATCTGACCAAGGAAAGCGCCAGTGCGGAACTGGTGGCGGCGGTCACGAAAGTGGCCGCCGGCGGCGTCTATGTGAGCCTCGCGATGGCGGAGCGCTTCGCACAGAGCCTGAACGAACCCGTCGACACCCTGCCGCACCAGCGGCTCTCTGACCGCGAATTCGACGTATTCCGGCGCATTGCCGCCGGCCAGACCATCTCGGAGATCGCGCAGGAACTCTGCGTCAGCGCTAAAACGGTCAGCACCTACAAAACCCGCATCCTTGAAAAGATGCAGATGCCGCACGACACCGCGCTCGTGCGTTACGCGATCCGCCACAAACTCTTCGACGAAAACGACGAACTCTGATTCCACCGTTGCGATGCCCGTAAAGGGCCGCAGACTTCAAGTTGGACAGGTGGCACGTCATCCGACCGAGGAAGCCGTGTAGGTAAATCCCTACACAGCTTCCGTCTCGCCTACCCCAAGCTCATTCGCCGCCGATATTTTTCCGCGATAGTACGGCCGATACTGGCTGTCATGAACCTGGAAACGCTGGTGCCATGCTGAAAGTCTTCCTCGTTGAAGATTCGTCGCCGGTCCGCCTGCGACTCGCCGCCCTGATCAAGCCGATTTCCGAAGCCAACGTGGTCGGCGAAGCCGAGGACGCCGGCACCGCCTTGACGGGCATCGCAAACAGCTGCGCCGACCTGGCGATCGTCGACCTGCGCCTCGCTGGAAGCGACGGCCTGGAGCTGGTCAGCCATCTTTCGCACGGTACCCGCAAGGTGATCACGATGGTGCTGACCAACTACTCGACCCAGGCTTTTCGCGCAGCCAGTTTCGCCGCGGGCGCCGATTACTTTTTTGACAAGACGAGCGAGTTCGACCTCGCGCGAGACACAATCGCGCACATTGCCCGCGCGCGCTCAGACAACATCATCGAATAGACCGGAGGTCAGCATGTTCAATGCAGCCCAATACCTGGACGATAGCGTGGACGACACGACGCTCGCGCTGGCACCGCCGCCGTCCGCCGCGTCTTTTGCTTTGTCTGTGCCGAAGCGCTCCGGAAACGCGTGTTCGAACTGTCCGGTGCGCGCGACGTGCATGCCTGAGACCCTGACACCGTCCGAACTGGCCCGGCTCGATTCGACCATCTGCTCGACGCGGACGGTCAGGCGCGGTGAATCGCTGTATCGCGCGAACGATACTTTCCAGAGTGTCTATGCAGTACGGTTGGGCTCGTTCAAAACCGTCGTCATGCATCGCGATGGCCGTGAACAGGTCACAGGCTTTAACTTGGCCGGTGAGATGCTCGGCCTCGATGGCGTTCATACCGACCGCCACAGCTGTGATGCCATCGCGCTCGAAGACAGTAGCGTGTGCATCATCCCGTTCAGCGTGCTCGAGGGCCTCTGTCACGACATGAAGTCGATGCAGCAGCATGTGCACCGGATGATGAGCGGCGAAATCGTTCGCGAGTCCGGTCTGATGATGCTGCTCGGCACGATGACGGCGGAACAGCGGGTCGCTGCGTTCCTGCTCAACCTGTCGCAACGCCTGAAAACACGCGGCTATTCCGCGGCCGAATTCAATCTGCGCATGACGCGCGAAGAAATGGGCAGTTATCTCGGGATGAAGCTCGAAACGGTGAGCCGCATGTTTTCGAAGCTTCACAAAGACGAACTGGTCGAAACGCATGGCAAGCAGATCCGGATCGTCGATTTCGAAGGACTGGCGCTCATATGATGCCCGACCCAAAGGGACGTTGACCTGCATCAAGACCTCAATCGAACAGAGATTCATAGTCGTTTCATCGTGACGCCCTGCATCCGCACAGGATTCGGCGTCACGCTTACGGTGCACCGCGATGCACGCCCGCCCCGCACAGCGCTTCCCGCAGGTGTCATGAGGGCGGTATCCCGCCAGGCTATCGAGAGCCCTTTCTCGAACGACGATCGCGTGCCGGTCGCCGACCTCATGATTCAAGCGAGGAGACCATGTCTACTATCGAATCGACCCAACCGGACAACGCCGTTGGCGATACGCTGCCGCTCATTTTGCCTTCGCGTCACGCCGCCATCGACGGCATCGACGCCTACCGTGCGCTGGTCGCGGAAGCGAATGAGGATCACGAAGCATTCTGGGCCCGTCTGGCCCGGGAACATCTGAGCTGGCGCCGGCCGTTCACGCAGATTCTCGACGACACCCATCCGCCGTTCTACAAGTGGTTCGAAGACGGTGAACTGAACGCGTCGTACAACTGTCTCGACCGCAATCTCGCCAACGGAAACGCCAACAAAACCGCCATCGTCTTTGAAGCGGACGACGGTACCGTCACTACCATCAACTATCAGGCGCTCTATCACCGCGTTTGCCGCCTCGCCAACGCGCTGCGGGCGCAGGGTGTGAAGAAAGGCGACCGGGTCATCATCTATCTGCCGATGTCGATCGAAGGTGTCGTCGCGATGCAGGCGTGCGCCCGTATCGGCGCGCCGCATTCGGTGGTGTTCGGCGGTTTCTCCGCGAAGTCGCTCCATGAGCGGATGGTCAATCTCGGCGCAGTCGCGATTATCACGGCGGACGAGCAGGTGCGCGCAGGCAAGACCCTGCCGCTCAAGACCATCGTCGACGAAGCACTCGGCATGGGCGGCACCGACGCGATCAAGGCGGTCATCATTTACCGGCGTACAGGTGGGCGAATTCCGTGGATCGCCGGGCGCGACGCGTGGCTGCATGAACTGGAACAGCGCCAGCCGGATACCTGCGAGCCGGAATGGGTCGGTGCAGAGCATCCTCTCTTCGTGCTGTACACCTCCGGTTCGACGGGTTCGCCCAAAGGCATTCAGCACAGCACCGGCGGCTATCTGTTGTGGGCGGCCGTGACGATGAAATGGACCTTCGACATCAAACCGGACGACGTCTTCTGGTGTACCGCCGACATCGGCTGGATCACCGGCCACACCTATATCTGCTATGGCCCGACCGCTGTCGGCGCGACTCAGGTGATGTTCGAGGGCGTGCCGACTTATCCGGATGCGGGCCGCTTCTGGGAGATGATCCAGCGCCACAAGGTGACGATCTTCTATACCGCTCCGACAGCCATCCGCTCCCTCATCAAGACCGCCGAAGCGAACCAGGCCGTCCACCCCCGCAGCTTCGATCTGAGTACGCTGCGCATCCTCGGTACCGTCGGCGAACCGATCAATCCGAGCGCGTGGACGTGGTTTGCGCAACATGTTGGCGGCAACCGGTGTCCGGTGCTGGACACCTTCTGGCAGACCGAAAGCGGCGGCCACATGATTACGCCGTTGCCTGGTGCGACGCCGCTCGTGCCGGGATCGTGCACGTTGCCGCTTCCAGGCATCGACGCCGCCATTGTCGACGAAGCCGGTCATGAAGTGCCGAATGGTCAGGCCGGCATTCTCGTCATCAGCAAGCCATGGCCCTCCATGATGCGCACCGTCTGGGGTGACCCGGAGCGCTTTCGTACCGGCTACTATCCGGACGAACTTGGCGGCCAGCTCTACCTCGCCGGCGACGGTGCGATACGCGATCCCGAGAACGGCTATTTCACGATCACGGGACGCGTCGACGATGTGCTGAACGTGTCGGGACACCGGATGGGCACGATGGAAATCGAGTCTGCGCTTGCGGCCTGCCCGCTGGTCGCTGAAGCCGCAGTGGTGGGTCGCCCGGACGAAACATTCGGCGAAGCCATCGTCGCGTTTGTCGTATTGAAAGGCACGCGTCCGGAAGGTGACGAAGCAAAACGGGTCGCCGCCGAACTGCGCGCATGGGTCGGCAAGGAAATTGGCCCGATTGCGAAGCCGAAAGAGATCCGCTTCGGCGACGCCATGCCGAAAACGCGCTCCGGCAAGATCGTGCGCCGGTTGCTGCGTTCAGTAGCGAAAGGCGAAGCACTCGAGCAAGACATGTCCACGGTCGAAAATCCCGCTGTCATCGCGCAGTTTGCCGATCCGGCCTGAAGACAGTCATGCGCGATCTTCCCCCTCCTATCGCCGCGCGTCTGATGTATCCGGAAGCGCGGCGCTCCGGTCCATTTCTGCCCTGCTGCAGGAGACTCTCGTCATGAATACGAAGACACTCAATCCCGGTCCGCTCGGACTTGCCGGGTTTGCCCTAACCACCTGGCTGCTCAGCATGATCAACGCCGGCTGGTATAGCGGCGATTCGATGGGGCTGGTGCTCGCGGTCGCACTCGCCTACGGCGGCACGGCACAGACACTCGCCGGGCTCATGGAGATTCCGCGTGGCAACACCTTCGGCGCCACCGCCTTTCTAAGCTACGGCGCTTTCTGGTGGTCGCTTGCGCTGTTCGTGCTGTTTCTGCACGACAAGGTTCCCGCCTCGTTTGTCGGCTGGTATCTGGGCTTGTGGGGCGTTTTCACGCTGTATATGTGGGTCGCGACATGGCGCTCGCCCCGTGCGCTGCAACTGGTGTTTTTCGCGCTGTGGATCACCTTCTTCCTGCTTGCCGCAGGCGAATGGACGGGCCTCGCCGTGCTGCGCCATGCTGGCGGCTATGGTGGGCTCGTCACGGCTGCGCTTGCGTTTTACCTGTCGGCAGCAGAGATCATCAACGAAACGCACGGCCGCACGGTGCTGCCGGTAGGCCCGGCGCAGGACGCTTCGGCAGCGACGGTGGCGTCGGCCATTGGCTTGCCGCTGCGCATGCCGGCAATCCGCGAACGCCAGCCTGCAACCGGCAGAGGCGCGGTTCAACCATGAATGCCGTGACCCAGGTGCCGGGCGGCCGCGTCATCGCGGTGCGCGGTGCAATCGTCGATGTCGCGTTCGACAATGCCGCCCTGCCGCTTATCGAAGAGTCGCTGTCGATCCTCTCCGATCAGGGATCGCCGATCATCGCGGAAGTGCAGGCGCATCTGGATGAACGCACGGTCCGCGCGCTCGCGTTGCAGTCCACCAACGGGCTGCGTCGCGGCACACCCGTGCTGGCGTCGGGCGGACCTATCCTGGTGCCGGTCGGCGAAGCCATGCTTGGCCGTCTGATCGACGTCACCGGGACGCCTGGCGATCGCGGTGCGCCCTTTCCCGCCGATGTGCCGCGCCGGCCCATTCATCGCGCGCCGCCCCCGTTCGCCTCGCAGAGCGCGGCCACCGAGATCTTCTGGACCGGCATCAAGGTGATCGACCTGCTCACGCCGCTCGCCCAAGGCGGCAAGGCGGCGACGTTCGGCGGCGCCGGGGTCGGCAAGACCGTGCTCGTGATGGAACTCATTCACGCAATGGTCGAGCGTTATAAAGGCATCTCGGTTTTCGCGGGCGTCGGCGAGCGCTCGCGGGAAGGTCACGAGATGCTGCTGGACATGCGCGGCTCCGGCGTGCTGCCGCGCACGGTGCTGGTCTACGGCCAGATGAACGAGCCCCCTGGCGCGCGCTGGCGCGTGCCGCTGACTGCGCTCACCGTCGCCGAATACTTTCGCGACGAGCGTAAGCAGAATGTTCTGCTGCTGATGGACAACGTGTTTCGCTTCGTGCAGGCGGGCGCTGAAGTGTCAGGGCTGCTCGGAAGGCTGCCGTCGCGGGTCGGCTATCAGCCGACGCTCGCCAGCGAGGTCGCGGCGCTCGAGGAGCGCATCGTGTCGGTGGATGGCGTGTCGGTCACCGCGATCGAGGCCGTCTACGTCCCGGCGGACGACTTCACCGACCCAGCGGTGACGACGATCGCGGCGCACGTCGACAGCATGATCGTGCTGTCGCGCTCGATGGCCGCCGAAGGCATGTATCCGGCCATCGATCCGATCGCTTCGTCGTCGATCCTGCTCGATCCGGCATTCGTCGGCGAAGAGCACGCGGCAGTCGCCATCGAGGTGCGCAAGACCATCGAGCACTATCGGGAGCTGCAGGATGTCATCTCGTTGCTTGGCGTCGAGGAACTGGGGGTCGACGACCGGCGCATTGTCGGACGTGCGCGCCGGATCCAGCGCTTCCTGACCCAGCCGTTCGCCGTCACCGAAGCCTTCACGGGCGTTCCTGGCCGCTCGGTCGCGATAGCGGACACGGTGGCCGGTTGCAAGGCGATCCTGGCCGGCGACTGCGACACCTGGCAGGAAAGTTCGTTCTACATGGTGGGCACGCTCGACGAGGCGCGCGCACATGAAACCGCGGCAGCCAAACCTGTAACGACAGGTGCGCCAGTGCAACCTGCAACAGCAGCAGTGGTGCCTGCGAATCCCCAACCCGCGGCGGAGTCCGTCGCATCATGAACACGACCCTGCATCTGACGATTGCCACGCCGGCGCACGTGCTGCTAGACGACCAGCAGGTCGTCGCACTGCGCGCCGAAGACGAAACCGGCAGCTTCGGCATTCTGCCGGGCCATGCCGCATTCCTGACCGTCCTGGCGCCCTCCGTGCTGCGCTGGCATGGAGCGGATGGTGTCGAACATTTTTGCGCGGTGAAAGAAGGCGTGCTGCGGGTTTCCGGCGGACACGATGTGGCGATTGCGTGCCGCGAAGGCATGCTGGGCGATTCGCTCGACGTCCTCGAAGAGCAGGTTCGGGTGGCCCGCGCGGCGCAGCTCGACGCGGTACGCCGTGCCCGGGTCGAAGAGATCCGCCTGCATGCCAGGGCCGTGCGTCAATTGCTGCGTTATCTGCGCCCAGCCGCAAGCCCTGCAGAAGCCACTGACAGCGGCGGAACCACGCCATGACGCAGCCGCCCCCAGAGTCGCCGGACGACCTCGAACCCACCGCCGACGCGCTCGCCCGCGCGGCGCGTGAAGCCGTGCAACGCAAGCGCCGCGCCGAGCGGGAGCCGGAACCGTCGCTGGGCAGCCGCCTCGGTCAGATCGGCATTCTGGGCTGGACGATCGTTTTGCCTACCTTGCTCGGACTTGCGATCGGCCACTGGCTCGACAAGCACTTCGCCACCGGCGTGTTTTTCTCCGCTCTCCTGCTGATGGTCGGAGCGGCCATCGGACTATGGTCGGCGTGGAAATGGATGCACCGGCAAACCAGACAGGATCGGCCATGACAACTCACTTCCCGCTGATCGCCCAGATTGCGACAGGCCTATGCGTCGGCTTTCTCGCCGGCTCGGTCCATTTCGCGAGCTTGCACTGGAACGTCAGGCTGATCGTCGCGGGTTCGCCCGGCAGGGCATTTGCACTGCAACTGCTGCGCATGGCCGGCGTGGCTGTTCTGTTCTTCGCGCTGGCGAAGCTTGGCCCGTGGGCGCTGCTGTGCGGCGCCGCAGGCCTGCTGCTCGCACGCTTCGCTATTCTTCAGCGCGTTCAGCGCGTTCGGGTGGCGCCATGATCGCCTCACCGCTCGTCACCGCCACACTGTTCCATATCGGTCCGATCGGCATCTCGACGCCCGTGGTGACAACGTGGGTCATCATGGCCCTGCTCGCGGCTGGCGCAGCCTGCTACACGCGCCGCTTGTCGCTCACGCCGTCGAAAATGCAAACGCTGCTGGAGTTGCTCGTCGGCACGATAGACGACCAGATTCGCGACACGATGCAGGCCGAACCTGAGCGTTATCGCGCGCTGGTCGGCACACTCTTTCTCTTCATTCTCGTCAGCAACTGGTCATCACTCTTGCCTGGCGTAGAGCCGCCGACCGCACATGTCGAAACCGATGCCGCGCTGGCGTTGATCGTTTTCTGCGCGACGATTTTCTATGGCATCCGCTCGCGCGGCCTGCTCCGTTACCTTGCCGCGTTCGCCGAACCCACGTGGATCATGATCCCGCTAAACGTGATCGAGCAGATCACGCGGACCTTTTCTCTGGTGGTGCGGCTGTTCGGCAATGTGATGAGCGGCGTGTTCGTCGTCGGCATCGTGCTGTCGCTGGCCGGCCTCCTTGTGCCGATTCCGCTCATGGCGCTCGACCTTCTGACGGGCACCGTGCAGGCGTACATCTTCACCGTACTCGCGATGGTTTTCATCGGCGCGGCACTTGCCGACAATCCCCCAAAAACTTCCAGCAAACAGGCAGGCGCGCAATGAACGACCTTATCCAGGTGGTGAGCATTCTCGCGGCGGCGCTCGCCGTTTCGTTCGGCGCGATCGGACCTGCGCTTGGCGAAGGGCACGCGGTTGCAGCCGCGATGGATGCCCTCGCCCGCCAGCCAGAATCGGCCGGCACGATATCGCGGACGCTGTTCGTCGGTCTCGCGATGATCGAGACCATGGCGATCTATTGTCTCGTGATCGCGTTGCTCGTGCTGTTCGCGAATCCTTTCATCAAATGAGCCCGGAGCGATCATGCACATCGACTGGTGGACGCTCGGCTTTCAGACCCTCAACGCGCTTGTACTCGTCTGGTTGCTGGCGCGTTTTCTGTTTCGCCCGGTCGCAAAAATCGTCGCCGAGCGTCAACGCAGTGCCGCAACGCTGATGGCTGAGGCGGCCGCCGCCAAAGCGGCAGCGCTCGACGAACGGCAGAAGGTCGACGCAGACAGCGCGCAGCTCGCCGGGCAGCGTGCACACCTGCTCGAAGCCGCGACGGCTGAAGCGGCACAACTCAAAACGTCGCTGGAAGAGGCCGCGCGCGCAGAAACCGAGCAGATGCGCATAACCGCCCAGGCCGCGGCCGACGCCTGCCGCCGCGACGCCGCGGCAGCCGACGCTGACCGCGCCTCGCAATTTGCACTCGACATCGCCGCGCGGCTGCTCGACCGGTTGCCCGCCGAGGCGCGGGTGGCCGGCTTCATTGACGGGCTCGCTGGCGAACTCGCCAAACTGCCCGAATCGACCCGGACGCAACTGACCGGCGACGATGGCGCCGTCCGCCTGATCGCGCCGCGCATGCTCACCGAGGCTGAACTGGCCGCCTGTCGCGCGGCATTCGCGCAGGCGCTGGGTCATGACCTGCAGGTTCAGATCACAGTCGATCCCGCGGTGATCGCAGGGCTCGAACTGGAAGCGCCGCATGCGCTCGTACACAACAGCTTCCGTCACGATCTGGCTGGCCTGAAAACGGAGCTACTCGCTCATGACACAGTCCCAGCTTGAACCGCCTGAGCACGCGGCAGTCGACCACGACTGGCTCGCCGGCAATCGTGCGGTGCTCGCCCGTACGCAGTTCGCAGCACACGCTGAAACGGTCGGCCGGGTCGAACACGTGTCAGACGGCATCGCGTCGGTTTCCGGCCTGCCGCAGGTTCGGCTGAACGAATTGCTGCGCTTTGAAGGTGGCCGGTTCGGCTTTGCGCTTACGCTCGATGCCGACGCCATCGGCGCGGTGCTGCTCGACGACGGCGACGCCATCACCGCCGGCTCGTGTGTGACCGGAACAGGTCAAGTGGTCGAAGTACCGGTCGGTCCTGGCCTGCTGGGGCGGGTGATCGATCCGCTAGGCAGGCCGCTCGATCGCGACGAACCGATCCAGGCCGCCATGCATCTGCCGATCGAACGGCCGGCGCCGTCCATCATCGACCGCGATCTCGTCGCGCAACCGGTCGCGACCGGCATCCTGCTGATCGACGCGCTGTTTGCGATCGGACGCGGGCAGCGCGAGCTGATCATTGGCGACCGCGCGACTGGCAAGACTTCGATCGCGATCGACACCATCGTCAATCAGAAGCACTCGGACATGATCTGCGTGTATGTCGCGATCGGCCAGCGCGCCACGGCCGTGCAACGCGTCATCGACGCCGTGCGCCGGCACGGCGCGCCTGAACGGTGCGTATTCGTGGTCGCATCGGCCGCAGCGTCGCCGGGTTTGCAATGGGTTGCGCCGTTCAGCGGAATGTCCATCGCCGAATATTTCCGTGACCGTGGGCAACACGCGCTGATCGTGATCGACGATCTGAGCAAGCACGCCGCGACCCATCGCGAACTCGCGTTGCTCACGCGCGAGCCGCCGGGTCGCGAGGCCTATCCGGGCGACATCTTCTATCTGCATGCACGGCTGCTGGAACGCGCGGCGAAACTGTCCGCGGAACTGGGCGGCGGTTCGCTGACCGCCTTGCCGATCGCGGAAACCGATGCCGGCAATCTATCCGCCTACATTCCCACCAATCTGATCTCGATTACCGACGGGCAGATCATGCTCGACGCCGCGCTTTTCGCCGCGAATCAGCGGCCTTCGGTGGACGTCGGGCTGAGTGTAAGCCGGGTCGGCGGCAAGGCACAGTTACCTGCGTTGCGCAAAGTATCGGGGCGCCTGCGGCTCGATTACTCGCAGTTTCTGGAACTGGAGATGTTCACCCGCTTCGGCGGCCTCATGGAGGCTCGCGTCAAGGCCCAGGTGGTCCGCGGCGAGCGGATCCGTGCCTTGATTACCCAACCGCGTTTCGCGCCGCTATGTGCCGTCGATGAGATCGCGCTACTGGCCGCGCTCGCCGACGGCGTATTCGATACGCTGCCGGCTAGTGTCATTGCGACGGTCCGCGGGCGCCTAACGGCTCATCTCGATGCCAACGGCGGCCCTGCGGCCAGCGCGGCGCTCGTCGCGTCCGGATCGCTCGAGCCGGCCACGCTTGCCGCGCTAGTCGCCGCCGTGCGCGATCTTGCCATCCAGCTCAGCACCGCGCCTTCCACGCAAGGCGGGGTCCCATGAGTAACAAGCTCAGTGAAGTTCAGGCGCGCATGACGGGCGTGCACGGCCTCGAATCCGTAGTGGGCGCGATGCGCGGTATCGCCGCGGCCCGCTCACGTGAAGCCCGCAGTCGCCTGGACGGCATTCAGGCGTGCGCGCGGATGGTCGGTGCAGCGATCGGGGATGCCCTGCTGCTGGCCGGCAACCATGCGTCGGCCGCCTCTACCGACGCCCCAGCGGGCGGAGCGCTAACGATTATCCTGGGTGCCGAACAGGGTTTTGTCGGCACGTTCAACGAACATGTGATCGATGCGGCGGTCGGCGCGTCGGCCGCTTCGCCGACGGAGTACTTCATGGTCGGCGATCGCGGCAACGTAGCCGCCGCGGAACGCGGGGTGATGATTGGCTGGTCGGCGCCGATGGTCACGCATGCCGACGAAGTGCCGGCGCTAGCCGATCGTCTCGCGAATGCGTTGTACAGGCGTCTCGAGGCCGGACGCGCGGCTCAGGTAAAGATCGTGCATGCGGTGCCGAATTCATCCGCGATAGTCGAAGTCTCGCAGCAGAGGCTTTTGCCCTTCGACTTCGACCGGTTTTCGATCACACCAGGCCGCGACGCACCGCTCGTCACCCTCGCACCCCAACGGTTGCTGGAACGACTCGCGCAGGAATACGTATTCGCGCAACTCTGCGAAGCCATCATGCTGTCGTTCGCGGCTGAAAACGAAGCGCGCATGCGGGCGATGATCGCCGCACGTACTAACGTCCACAACACGCTCGAACAACTAGCCGGCACCTTCCGCCAGTTGCGGCAGGAAGAAATCACCTCGGAAATCGTCGAACTGTCGGCTGGCAACCTCGCGGCCGCTGCGGGTCGACGCACGCCGCGTCTGCGACGTTTCACGTCGCGTCAGTTCAGCGCCGACAAGCTGCGGCAAAGCGGCAGCCCATTGCAATCAGCCTCAAAGGAACCCTGAACCTATCCCAGACGGCGACCATGAGCGTGTCGTATCGTTCACCGCGCGCCAGCTTCTCGATGTGGCGGCCCGCACACAACTCGCTGATCCGCTACATGGTCGGACTGTGCCAAGCCGTGTTCTGCATTTCATGGCGCAACGTCGGTGCGGATGACTGCGATCTGAGTCTCGACGGCTATCGCTGGCTCGGTGTCATGGCCGCACTGGGTGCAATTTCCGAGGTCGTGCCGGATGAAAAGATCCATGCCGCCGGCTACTGCCTCGGGGGCACGTTGCTCGCCATCGCAGCGGCGGCAATGGCCGGCGTGGGAGACGAACGGCTCGCATCGGTCACGTTGCCGGCCGCGCAAACTGATTTCACCGAGCCCGGCGCACTGCAACTTTTCGTCGACGACAGCGAAGTCTATTTCCTGGAAAGCAAGATGAGGTCGCAGGGCTTTCCTTTCTGGCGGGCAATCCGATGTCCGCGTCGTTCCAGCTTTTGCACTCGAACGAGCCGATCTGGTCACACGTCGTTCACGACTATCTGCTGCGCGAGCGCACGCCGCTGATCGAGCTGATGGCATGGGACGCCGACTCTACCCGCATGCCGTGCAGGATGCACTCAGAGTACCTGCGCGAACTGTTCCTTAACAACGATCTGGCGTCCGGCCGCTACGGCGTCGACGGCAGACGGATTCTGGTGCCCGCATGTAACCTGTATGCCCGGTACGGCATCGTACCGACTCACGCAAGCATTGCGCGCAGCATGTGCCGGAGTGGGCTCGATCTACGATCCAGCGCACTCTCGACGACCGCGCACGGAATAGTCACATCCGACTTTTCGCATCAACGTCCTCCGGCTACGCGAGGCACCATTGTCATGAATCCGATTACCTTACTTCTCTCCGCCGTTTTCGTGCTTGCAGGCGTTGCGGCCGGCAGCCTGGTGAATATCTATCTTGGGCCGCCTTTAGTTGTCATCGGAATACTCGTTGCAATGTCCGTGAGGGTCGCCAATGTCTGGGAGAAATTTGTCATTCTGCGCGTGGGAAAACTGCAGAGTGTGAAAGGCGCCGGCCTGTTTTTGATTATCCCGGTCCTCGACAACGTGGTCGCCATCATCGACGAAAGAATTCAAACGACCGCGTTCAACGCGGAGCAGGCGTTGACCAAAGACACCGTCCCCGTCAACGTCGACGCCATCATTTTCTGGCATGTCAGCGATGCACAAAAGGCCGCGCTTGCGATAACCGATTACCGGCAGGCGATCGACCGGGTAGCCCAGACCACCCTGCGCGAACTGATCGGTTCGTCCATGCTGGCCACCTTGCTCTCGGACCGGACGGCTGCGGACGCTCACTTGCGCGATGAGATTGGAGGCAAGACATTGGAATGGGGCATTTCCGTCGGCTCGGTGGAAATTCGCGATGTAGCGATTCCGGTTGCGTTACAGGACGCCATGTCGCGTCAGGCCCAGGCGGAGCGCGAGAAACAGGCTCGCGTCATTCTTGGATCGGCAGAAGCCGCGATCGCCTCGAATTTCGTGGATGCTGCGCGCGTCTATGCCACTCAGCCTGGAGCGCTTCAGCTTAGGGCAATGAATATCATCTACGAAACGACCAAGGAACGGGGCGCCACCATACTGATGCCAACGGCGATGGTCGACAGTCTGAATCCAACGCTTGCCGTCGCAATCGCAGGGGCAACCGTCGCCGGCGCTCCGGTGGCATCACTCAAAACCGCGGCTTAGAAGCGACGTGCCAGAACCTGCCGGGAGTTTCGTTCGCGTGGATGGGACAGATGTTTGCAGTCACCAATCACGCGTAGAATTTGCTCGGCTTTTGACGAGATGGTCGAAAAATCATTTCGCCGTGCGCTTTGGTTCAAACATCACGAACACTGGGCGTCCGAATACGAGTTAGGTCGTTGATAATCGACGGACAACCCCGCGAGTCGCTGCCCGATTTGTCGCAATCGGTTCTTAGCACACAGCGGTGCTCGGACGTCCGCAGCCGTCCGCCGCGTTACCTCGTGCGCCCTGATCCACTCCATCCCGGAAGACAAAGCCTGTTTTACACGCGATGTTCGAGCTGGAACTGGCCCACCACTTCGGCAAGGCGGCTCGCCTGCTCGTGCAGCAGATCGGACGCCCCCGTTGCCTGTTCGACTAACGCCGCGTTCTGCTGGGTCGCGTTGTCGAGCTGAGCGACAGCCTGATTGACCTGGAGGATGCCCGAGCTTTGCTCGGACGCGGCCGCCGAAATCTCCCGGAGGTGGTCGGTGACCTTTTGCACACTCGCCACGATATCCGCCATTGTGGTACCCGCCCGCTGTACCAGTTGGGTTCCAGCATCGACGCGGCCCACGGAGTCGACGATGAGATCCTTGATCTGCTTGGCTGCCTGAGCGCTGCGTAGAGCGAGTGACCGCACCTCCCCAGCGACCACCGCGAAGCCTCGGCCCTGCTCACCCGCGCGGGCGGCTTCGACTGCCGCATTCAGTGCCAGGATGTTCGTCTGGAATGCGATGCCGTCGATGACGCCGATGATGTCCTGGATGCGGGACGACGCGGCAGCGATTCCACCCATCGTCGAGACAACGTCAGCGACCACGGTGCCGCCCTGTTTGGCCACGCTCGTTGCCTGTTGGGCCATTTCGCCGGCGCGCGTCGCTGCATCCGCAGAGTGACGCATCGTTCCAGCCAACTCTTCCATTGTCCCTGCCGTTTCCTCAAGGCTTGCCGCAGCCTGCTCGGTGCGCGCTGAAAGGTCACGGTTACCGTGGGAAATCTCCGCCGCAGCCACCTTCACTGAATCGCTCGTGGCGCGGATTTCGCCCAGCACGCGTGACAGCTTGTCGACAAACGTGTTAAACGAAACTGCAATCTGCGCAACCTCATCGTCACCGTAGACCGGCAGACGTTTGGTCAGGTCACCATCACCTGAGCCGATATCGTCCATAGCGGCGTGGACCTCCGAGAGGCGGCGAAATGCCGACGCGGTAGCCACGCTCCCGATCAGACCGGCGACCAGGGCAATGACAAGCGCTGTGACCAACGTCGCACGCACGCTATTGTGCAGAGCAGCCATTGCATCGTTCTTGTCGAGAGCGACGACGAGTTTCCAGTTCGTCCCGACAATGGGCTCCGCCTGAAGGAGTTTGGGCTGCCCGTCTACCTGCACTTCGAACGGCTCCGCATTGACCGCCAAGCTGTCCAGCGCAGACCGAGTCAGTCCGGCGGAGAGGGTGGTCGCGGGTTTCAGGTCGAACCTGGCTTCCGGATGGGAAATGATCGTCCCTTGATCGTCGACGATGAACGCAAAGCTAGCGGGCGAAGGGTGGATGCCGCTGACGATCGCATCGACACGGTCGAGATTCACATCTGCCGCGACGACTGCCTTGACCTGTCCGCCGTCCAGAACGGGACGTTCGAAGGTCAGCACCAACTTCTTCGATACTTCGTCTGTGTAAGGCATCGGCACGAGCAGTTTGCCGGCGGCAACCGCCTCGGGGTACCAGGACCCCTTGGTCGGATCATAGTCAGGCGGGAAGCCGACGTCGTGGGAGAAAACGGCGACATGCTTGTCTGCCAAACCCGCGTAAGCCAGCACGAAGCCACCCGAAGCCTCAAGTTGCTTCAGCGCGCGTACGGGCTCTGCGAGGTCTTCCGCCGTAAACGCTTCGACGGCCATCGAACGTGAGGCAACCCACTCGTCGAGAGCCTGCGCGTTTCCCTTGGTAATCGTGCGCAGATTTTCCTTTAGCGTGGACTAGTCCACCCGTGAGTTGATGGTGTACGAAATGAATCCGGAAAAACTGAGCGCGCCCACGACGATGACGACACACGTGGCAGTAATTCGAGCACGCAAGGTTCCAAGCAATGCCACTTTATATTTATCCAAAAGAGGTGTCTGAAGCCGATTGCGAAACGTTTGTGTGCCGCTTCATTTACGGCGCTGACCAAGATCCTTTCCTCCGCAAATTTCACGCAGAATTGATCGCGGCGCGTTGCGACGCGGCGCACGTTGTGGAATTCGCAGGCTCTGGAATCCGATGGCAAAGATCCGCGAAGGCGTTACGAACCCGAGCAGATCGTCGGCTGAGGGAAGCCCAACCCTATCCGGCAACCAAAAGCCGTATTTAATCTGTCACCAAAATAAAACTGTCAACGCGCTTGCACTTTGCCGCACCATCCAATGCGGCTAACAGCTTCCATGCGGTGCTCGCACGACGAACTGGACATCTACAAGCGCCGAAATCTCGCGAAGTCGGTAACGGTTGAATAGCGAGATGTGACTCAGCCGAGTGACTGGTTTGGAGAGAGGTGAATGGTGGCTTAGGGTATGCAAGGCCGGTCGCGTCAGGCAGGAGTCCGCAAGGAACGGCTGATCCGCCGGCCGGCTAGCCGTGTCACGACCGCTTTGGCGATGCGCGCAGGCCGTCGTGATACTGCCGGATGTCCTGCGGCGCAAGGCCGTAAGCACGCCGAAACGCCCGCGTGAAGTCCGACGCGCTCCGAAAGCCGTGAGCATAGGCGATGTCCTGCACCGGAACGCCGGGCCATGCGACAAGCTCGTCGCCGGCGGCGCGCAGGCGCACATGCCGGATATAGGTGCCAAGCCCCCCTTCGTGCTCGAAGAGGCGATAGACCGTGCGTCGCGAGAGGCCCAGCGACTCCACGACGCTATCGCGTTGAAAGATCGCCGTCGTGCAGGTTCCCGTGCACGTAGCGCCGCGCCTGGTCGAATGCCATGGCCCGGGCGAGCGCAGGCTTAGTGCCTCTTAGCCCCGCCTGCTCGCCGAACGCGTCCGCGATCAGCAGCACGATCTCGCGCAGGATCCGGTGGGCATCCGAAGGCGCCATGTAGCGGATGTGAGCAGCAAACGACAGGACGCGGCCCGTGAGATAACGCACTGCGGGCAAGCGTGGCGAGAGCGTGCGTCCATGCAGGGCCGACGGGTCCGGAAACACATTGGACAGCAGCGCTCCCGGCAGAAAAATCGTGACGTGCCGGCAGGGCGCGCGCTTGAATTGCACGGGCTGGTCAAGATCGACGGCGAACATGCCGCCCTCGAGCGCCGTGTTCGTGCGTTTGCCCGGATATACGAGCTCGTTGCCGGGCGTGGTGCCGAAAAACACGTGAAAGACGATGCTGCGCGCGTTGTCCTGGGAGATCCGCGCGATCGTGCGGTCTTGCGTGATGCGGTCAGTGTGGCAGTCGGCGAACAGGAATTCGCCCACGGCGTAGCGGTCGATCCAACCGCGAAACGGCTGCCTGCGCTCATCACGCGTCGTCAGGAGGTCGACCACGCCGATCATGCGGTCGCACCACGCCAAGAGCTGCTGCTGGATGGGCAGCGCGCAAACATCGAAATGCTGATGTGCGATTTCGAGCCGCTGGGTCGCGTCGACGGTGACGGGCAGACCCTGAAAGTGCGTGTTGACGGCGGGCATAATGAGGATGCGGTTGATCGATCAGAAGGCGTTGTTGCGAAATACCTAGCTGGATAACGGCACATGAGGCGTTTCGCTGAATACCGCTCGCGGCCTGTCCACACCAATGGCCGCCGTCGCAGAGCGTGATGACGTCAGTCGCACCAAGGTCCGAACGGCGGTCGCGACGAATGACTTTTCCGGGCCGCTTCTCCCGCTGGTAAATTGACGAGGGCCCGCTCTGCCATGGGCAGCATGGGGCGCTCCACGAGTGGGCAAACCCTCTTCAATGAATAGCAATCCTTATTATCTACAGGCAAAAACTCTGCAATTTTGACGAGGATCCCGAACACGTCTGCAATCGGGGCGTCCTGCATTTAACGACGTAGCAACGGTCGAGTGCCTGTCACGCTGTCCCAGATGCCGTCGCAGACACCGATGGCACCTCTGACGGTATCAAGCGCGCCTCTCTGCTGCCCGCGTATACCGTCAGAAATACCGTCAAATTGCGCTTGGGGGATCCGGGAAAGACCAGATGGAATGAAAAAATCCCCCAATTTTTCAACAGGTTACAGCCCGACGTTGGCCAATTTTGAATGCGCGCCCATTATTTATCGATCACCATAACCCGTTGATTTAACAAGGATTCAGCCACCCCTATTCCCACTCGATGGTCGCCGGAGGCTTCCCCGAGATGTCATAAACCACCCGGTTAATCCCGCGCACTTCATTGATGATCCGGTTCGACACCTGCCCAAGCAGCTCATGCGGCAGATGCGCCCAATGCGCGGTCATGAAGTCCAGCGTCTGCACGGCACGCAGCGCCACGACATACTCATACGTGCGCCCGTCGCCCATCACGCCCACGCTCTTCACCGGCAGAAACACCGCGAACGCCTGGCTCGTCAGGTCGTACCACGACTTGCCGGTTTCCTTGTCGATGGTCGTACGCAGCGTCTCGATGAAAATCGCATCCGCGCGGCGCAGCAACTCTGCAAACTCGCGTTTCACTTCGCCGAGAATCCGCACGCCCAGACCCGGGCCCGGGAACGGATGGCGATACACCATCGCCGGCGGCAAACCGAGTTTCACGCCCAGTTCGCGCACTTCGTCCTTGAACAGCTCGCGCAGCGGCTCAAGCAGCTTCAGATTCAGCGTCTCCGGCAGACCGCCCACGTTGTGGTGGCTCTTGATGGTCTGCGTGGCCTTCTTGCCCTTGCCCGCCGATTCGATCACGTCCGGATAAATCGTGCCTTGCGCCAGCCACTTTGCATCCGTTAGCTTGGCGGCTTCGGCCTGGAACACTTCGACAAATTCCGCGCCGATGATCTTGCGCTTAGCTTCCGGATCGGTCACGCCAGCCAGCTTCGAGAGGAACGCTTCGCTCGCGTCGACATGGATGACCTTCACGCCGAGATGGTCGGCGAACGTTGCCATCACCTGCTCGGCCTCGTTCAGACGCAGCAGACCGTGATCGACGAACACGCAAGTCAGTTGATCGCCGATCGCACGATGCAACAGCGCCGCCGCCACCGATGAATCCACGCCGCCCGACAAACCCAGGATGACGTGCTCATTGCCCACCTGCTCGCGAATCTTCGCGACGGCTTCGTCGACGTAGTGGCCCATTTCCCAATCAGGCTGCGCGCCGCAAATCGTCAGCACGAAGCGCTCGAGCATGGCGCGCCCTTGCACCGTATGCGTGACTTCCGGGTGCCACTGCAGACCGTAGAAATGGCGTGCCTCGTCGGCCATTGCCGCGATCGGGCACGATTCGGTGGAGGCCATCAACTGGAAGCCCGACGGCATTTCCAGCACCTTGTCGCCGTGGCTCATCCACACCTTCAGCATGCCGTGACCTTCCGGCGTGGTGAAGTCGCTGATGCCTTCGAGCAGGCTCGTATGATTGCGCGCACGCACTTCCGCGTAACCGAACTCGCGCAAGTGACCGATGTCGACCTTGCCGCCGAGTTGCTCGGCCATCGCCTGCATGCCGTAGCAGATGCCGAGCACCGGCACGCCGAGTTCGAACACCACTTGCGGCACGCGCGGCGTATCGGTCTCGGTGACCGAACTCGGACCGCCCGAGAGGATCACGCCCTTCGGCGCGAAGTCGCGAATGAACGACGCATCGACGTCGTACGGATGGATTTCCGAGTACACGTTCGCCTCGCGGACGCGACGTGCAATCAGTTGGGTGACTTGCGAACCGAAGTCGAGAATCAGGATCTTGTCATGCATGGCAGCGGACGGCATCAAAAGTGAACGGATAAGGAAAGCCGCGCACGAGACGCGGCGTTGAATTCAAAACAGCCCTGGCCACGAGGCCATGTTGAGCAGTGCGGGATCTGACATCGCGCAGACGAACCATGAAGCACGCGCGCAGACGGAATCCGGAAGCTTCGGCAGGTGGCCTGGCGGGACGCCCGCGTCAGCCATTCAGCCATGGAACGGCGGCCTTGGCGCGCCCGGCGCATCCGCAGCAGAGGTACGCGCTTCGACGTCACTTGCCGAGAGCGTTCCTGGCCGGTTGGCAGCGGCGAAGTCCGGCTCGACCGGATGGCCAGTTGCGGGACTGATCGGGCTGGCAGGACGCGTGACCGGCGGCACAACGGGTTCCACAACGACGGGTTCCACGACCGGTTCGGTCCGGTAACCCACCGCATCGCGCCCTCTTGCAGCATCTTTCGCAGCCTGCCTTTCGGCCCGTTCCGCGGCGGCGACCTCGGCGAGGCGCAACCGCTCGCGGCGCCGTACCGCGCCCGAGAGCCGCACGCCGCCCAGGCCAATCACGACCAGCACCACACCCGCCAGCACGGCAACCAGTTGACCGAAGCCGGTCAACTCAGGGCGATGCATGCCGATCAGCCAGACCAGCATCAGCAGGCCCGTCAGCCAGTTCACATGCCCGACGACTTTGGCGACCGTCGAAGTCAGCGCACCGTCGATCGACGCGTGAAAAGCCAGCCACGCGAGTCCGATCAGTGCGATTCCAAGCCCTTGTCCAACCAGCGTGGGTTGCGTCTGCACCAGTTGCAGCGCGTTGTACAGCGAGGTCCAGGGCGTCAGCAGAAACAACACGCCGAACGCCAGTAACAGCAAGGCATCGATGATGAGTACAGCGCGCAGCAATGGCTTCATGGGCGATTAGTCCACGTGGTAGTTAGGCGCTTCCTTTGTGATCTGCACGTCGTGAACGTGCGACTCGCGCAATCCTGCGCCGGTGATCTGCACGAATTCGGCCTTGTCGTTCATCTCGGCGATGGTGCGGCAGCCGCAGTAGCCCATGCTGGCGCGCACGCCGCCGATCAACTGGAACAGGATCGCGGTGACCGAACCCTTGTAGGCTACGCGGCCTTCGATGCCTTCCGGCACCAGCTTGTCGATATTCGCCGAGTTGTCCTGGAAGTAGCGGTCTGCTGCACCGTCCTTCATCGCGCCGACCGAGCCCATGCCACGATACGACTTGTACTGACGGCCCTGATACAGGAACACGTCGCCCGGCGCTTCTTCGGTGCCGGCGAACATGCTGCCCATCATCACGGCGCTCGCGCCGGCGGCCAGCGCCTTGCTGACGTCGCCCGAGAAACGCACGCCGCCGTCACCGACGACCGGCACGCCCGTGCCCTTCAGCGCTTCCGATACGTTGGAGATCGCCGTGACTTGCGGTACGCCCACACCCGCGACGATACGCGTGGTGCAGATCGAGCCCGGGCCAATACCGACCTTGACGCCGTCAGCACCGTATTCGACCAGCGCCTTGGCAGCGGCCGCCGTAGCGATGTTGCCGCCGATCACTTCCACGTGCGGGAAGTTCTTCTTGACCCACCGCACGCGCTCGAGCACGCCCTTGCTGTGACCGTGCGCCGTGTCCACGACGATCACGTCCACGCCGGCCTGCACCAGCAGTTCCACGCGCTCTTCGTTGTCCTCGCCGACGCCGACCGCCGCGCCTGCGCGCAGCTTGCCGTGTTCGTCTTTACAGGCGTCCGGGTGTTCGG
>Ga0302178_10000223_pt1 | contig 53456 bp, 52 predicted proteins | sample I_Palsa_E1_3_FD_198790 | JGI IMG/M metagenome (GOLD analysis project Ga0302178, IMG submission 198790) | Peat permafrost microbial communities from Stordalen Mire near Abisko, Sweden - I_Palsa_E1_3 | ecosystem: Environmental > Terrestrial > Soil > Palsa > Peat permafrost | place: Sweden...
AACTGGGCGACGAGTTCTTCCTTGTCCTCGCCCAGCGCCTGCAATTCGAGCGGATGGTAGGTGCGCAGCGCCCGTTTCACCAGATCGACCATCGACACCATTTCGTCGCCGGACAGGTGGGTGCGACGGCGCCACAGATCGGGCAGGATCGCATTGTCCAGGTTGCGGACGAACTCGCGGCTCGGTACAGCGCCCATGAAAGCCTCCGTCGAAGGATGGGGCAAGGAGCGCGGCGCCCCGCCAGGCGGGGCAGCGAAGACCGTCTGGGAAGACCCTTGGCCGCGCTGGAAAGTGAATTCAGTATGGTTTTTGCGCGTGCTTTCGCCTATATGGATTAAGTGATAGCTGACAGGTAAACTGCCGGGTAAACCAAACGCGCCAAGCTCGCCATCGCTTGTCGACAAAGGAGACCGCACGATGCGGGACGATCCCATCCAGCGAGCGATCGACGAGGACCTGGTGCGCGTACTGTATGCACAGGACGCCATCGCTTTCTTTACGCACTGGTTCGCGATCGTGGTGCTCGTCTCGATCTACTGGGACGACATGCCGTATCCGCAGCGGTTCGCCGCCTGCTTTGTGTTCTACGGGGTGGCGAACTGCGCCGCACTGGGGCTGTGGCTCTGCCGGCGCCGCTGGCCCGATGCGCTGACCGCGCGCAACTGGATCAGGCTGCACGCGCTGCGCGGGGCGCTGCTGTATAGCGCGCCGGGCCTCGCGATCTGGTTCGCGTTCCATACTCACCAGGCCGATCTGCCGGTGCTGCACACCGTCATGCTGGTAACACTGGCGGCGGGCGTGTTCATGTCGAATGGCTTCGACGTGCTCAACTTTTCCACCAGCATCACCTTCGTCCTGCTGCCGGCCATCGTGCTGCTGTTTGGCAGTCACAACTTCGACCGCACCATTCTGGCGGTCGTCCTTGCGTTCTTCTTTTGCGCCATCAACGTCTATGCGGTGAGCTACCGCAAGCTGTTCCAGCGCGTGGTGCAGGCGCGCGTCGATCAGCAGCACCTGGCGGAATCGCTCGCTGAGCAAAAGGAGGTCGCGGAGGAGGCGAGTCTCGCCAAGACACGCTTTTTTGCCGCGGCAAGCCACGATCTGCGCCAGCCGCTGCATGCCATCGGCCTGCTCGCGGCGTCGCTCAATGACGCTTCCGTGACGTCCGCGCAACACGGCAAAACCGTCGATCACATCGTCAATAACGTCGAGGCGCTCAACCAGTTGTTCAATCAGGTGCTCGACCTGGCGCGACTCGAAAGCGGCGTCACGCAGGTGATCCGCCTGCATTTCCGGCTGGACGAACTGTTCGATCGGGTCGGCAGCCAGTACCGGCCGCAGGCGGCGGCCAAGGGCCTGGCGCTGCGCATCGCGCCCACCACGATGGTGGTGTACGACGACCCGGTGCTGCTCGAACGGGTATTGAGCAACCTGCTCTCGAATGCGGTGCGCTACACGGAGGAGGGGGCGATCTGGGTAGGTGTGCGACGCGCCGGCCGGCGCAGCGGCGGCTATATCGAGGTGCGCGATTCCGGTATCGGCATTCCGGCTGCCGAGCAGGAGCGCATCTTCGAGGAGTTCTACCAGGTCGCCAATCCGCAGCGCGACGCGCGCCAGGGGCACGGGCTTGGCTTGCCGACGGTCAAGCGGCTCGTCGGTTTGCTGGGCGGCGAGTTGGGCTTGCGCTCGGCGCCGGGGCGCGGCTCGGTGTTCCGCTTTCCGGTGCACATGGGCGACCCGGGTGGGATTGTGGCGAGCCTGAGCGACACGGTGGTGGGTGGCCCGTCGGCGCAAGGACGGCACGTGCTGTGCATCGACGATGACCCGTCGATTCTCGAAGGGCTGACGAGCCTGCTCGGGCGTTGGGGCTGTGTGGCGCGCGGCGTGCGCGACGAAGGGCTGGCGCTGCGGGCACTCGACGAAGGCTTCGTGCCGGACGCCGTGCTATGTGACTACCAGTTGGCGAACCACCGCACCGGCGCACAGGCGCTGACGGCGGTGCGCGCTGCGCTGCAGCGCAGCGGACATGAAGGCGCGGTGATGCTGCTGATTACCGGCGATATGGCATCGGGCGAACTGGCGACGCTCGCTACGCAGGGGATTCCGGTGCTGCATAAGCCAGTCACGCCAGCGCGCCTGCGGCGCACGCTGGAAACGCTGTGGCAGCAGGCGCAACGGGATGGGGCGAGGGCGGCGGTCTAGCCCGCCCTATAGCGTCTTCCCCGCCTCCAGCCAGCCGTTGATGACCGCAATCGCGGTCGACCGGTTGTGAACCCCGAGCGCCCGAAAAATCACCGACAGATGCACCTTGACGGTTCCCTCCGCGACACCCAGTTCGCGCGCAATCATCTTGTTGGTCCAGCCGCGGTGCACCAGCCGCATGATGTCCTGTTGCCGCGGCGAGAGGTTCTCCAGCAGATGCTGCTGATGCGGCTGCAGGGCCGCGATCTGGGTAATCGGTTCGGTCAAGGAGGCCGTGGCGGATGCGCCGGCGGTGCCTCCCGGCGCGGTTTGCGCCGCCGCTTCACGCGTGCCGAGCAGGCTTAGCGCTTCCATCGGCACATACGCGCCGCCGGATAGCACGAGTTCGATCGCCTTCAGCATGACGCTGGCAGGCTGGCGTTTCGGCACGAAGCCAAGCGCGCCGGCAGCGAGTACCGCACGCATCTCATCGGGCGATTCTTCGGCGGACAGCACCACCACCGGCAGCGCCGGATTCTCTTTGAGCAGGATTTCGAGGGACGCCGCGCCGCTCATGCCGGGCATGTGCAGATCGACGATCGCCAGATCGTGATCGGCGTCGGGCCGCGCGGCGGCGGCGAGGGTTTCCCAGGTGTCGGCTTCGTCGAACAGGGCATCTGGGTCGAGTCCGCGGAGCAATCCCTTGACGCCCTGGCGGATCAGTTCATGGTCGTCGGCCACAAGAAACTTCATGGATGTCTCCGCGTGTCGGCCCTGCGTATTCGTATTTCCCACCGTTATTTCGCCGGTGCCGGACGCGGATGGCGCGTCCCCCGTCCTGTGCGCCATCCGTCCCGTCAGGCCGCCTTAGCAAGCGTGGCCGTGTCTACCGCGTGCCTCCCTGACTGCAAGGCTTATCGTGGACTGCCGGTATTGCACCACCTGATGTCGCGATCATATGCTTGATCGGCGCCAACCGGTGTCTCCCACAGTGCTCGGGCGGCACCTTTGATTTATGCGCGGTTGCCCGCGGAGCAGCGAACAGTGTCGGCGTCGAGGAGGTCTCCTGTGCGGACGGTGGAGCGGCACAATCGTGCGTTCTTCCGCATGCCGGCTCGCATCCATTCATCTGACCACTGTTGTCGCTGCGGCCTGCTACATAGACGTGCACGGCCGCCCGATTTTAAAGCGCCGGATAAGAGGTTAACAAGTGCCTCGCCGCCCACGTGGCCGCACGGCGATCTGACGTGTGTCACTTCACGGCGAAGAGCGTGAGGTTCATCAGGATCTTGAACGCGGAGCCGAGCGACATGGCCCCGCCCACGCCGACACACCACAGCGCGATAAACCAGACCCAGCCAGGCAGCGCGCGCTGCGGGGGTGCGGCGGGCTGCTGCGGCGGCTTAGTGATAGTGATGTTGGTCGTCATGGCTCACCTTGCCGCGAAATACCCAATAGCCCAGCATCGTGTAGGCCAGGATGATGGGAATGATCACCGCCGCGCCCGCGAGGGTGAACATCTGGCTCGAACGCGGCGCGGCCGCTTCCCAGAGTGTCATGCTCGACGGGATCGCATAGGGCCACAGGCTCACGAGCAAGCCGAGATAGCCGATCAGCACCAGTGCGAGCGCCAGTACGAAGGGCGTCTTGTGATGCCGGTCGCGTACCGCCCGGTGCATGAAGAACGCGCACACCGCGACGAGGAACGGCACCGGCAGCAGACGGTAGAACAGGCCTGACGCGAACCAGCGCTGCGCGATATTCGGGTCTTGCAGCGGCGTCCAGAGGCTGACCATCGCGATGAAGGCGAGCAGGACAATCGTCAGCGGCCACACGACCCGGTGCAGGCGGCGTTGCAGATCGCCCTCGGTTTTGGCGACCAGCCAGCAGCAACCGAGCAACGCGTAGGTGACGACGAGTCCAAGACCGGTCAACAGACTGAACGGTGTGAGCCAGTCGAAGGCGCTGCCGGCATAGCTGCCGTCCACAACCGGAATGCCCTGCAGGAACGCGCCCAGCACGATGCCCTGGAAGAACGCCGCGCCCGTCGAGCCACCGATGAACGCCAGATCCCACAGATGCTTGGTCCGGTTCGCCTTGGCGCGCAGTTCGAACGACACGCCACGGAAGATCAGGCTGGCGAGCATGAAAATCAACGGCAGGTACAGCGCCGACAACACGGTCGAATAGACCACTGGGAACACCGCGAACAGCCCAGCGCCGCCGAGCACCAGCCAGGTCTCGTTGCCGTCCCAGACGGGCGCGACGGTGTTCATCATCAGATTGCGCTCTTTCTCATCGGGAAAGAACGGAAACACGATGCCGATGCCCAGATCGAAGCCGTCGAGCACCACATACATGAACAGGCCCAGCGCGATGATCGCGGCCCACACTACGGTGACATCCATTTTCTAACCTCGGTACGGGGTGATTCAGGCTGCGTCGACCAACGGGTCGGCGGCCGACATGGGGCGGCGCGCAGGGCGGCCGAGTCGCGCTTCAGGCACGCCATGCGGTGTTTGACCGGGCAACGCAGGACCTGAGCGCATCAGCTTGAGCATGTAGTAGATGCCGGTGCCGAACACCAGGAAGTAGACGATCACGAACGCCATCAGCGAAATGCCCACTTGCTGCGTGGTGAGCGGCGACACGGCTTGCGAGGTGCGCAGCACGCCATAGACGACCCACGGCTGGCGGCCGGCTTCCGTGGTCACCCAGCCGGCCAGCAACGTGATGAAACCGGTCGGGCCCATGGCCACTGCGAGCTTTTGAAACCACTTCGACTCATACAGCTTGCCGCGCCGGCGCAGCGCCCAGGCGATGATCGACATCACGATCATCAGCACGCCGAGCCCTGCCATCACGCGGAAGCTCCAGAACACGACGGTGGAGTTCGGCCGGTCTTCGGGCGGGAACTCCTTCAAACCACGGATCTCACCGTCCCAGCTATGCGTGAGAATCAGGCTGCCCAGGTGCGGGACCGATACCGCATAGCGGGTGGTCTCCGCCTTCATGTCGGGAATGCCGAACAGATTGAGCGCCGTGCCGCCTTTCTCGGTGTTCCACAAGCCTTCGATGGCGGCGATCTTGGCCGGCTGATACTTGCGGGTATTGAGACCGTGCTGGTCGCCGACGACGGCCTGGATCGGCGTGAGGATCAACAGCATCCAGAGCGCCATGGAGAACATCTTCTTCACAGCAGGGTCGCGCCGGCCCTTGAGCAGATGCCATGCTCCGACGGCTGCCACCACCAGTGCGGCGACGATGAATGCAGCCAGCGCCATATGCGCGAGCCGGTACGGGAACGACGGGTTGAAGACGATCTTGAACCAGTCGAGCGGTACGACATGACCGTTCTCGACAGCGAAGCCTTGCGGTGTCTGCATCCAGCTATTCGACGCGAGAATCCAGAAAGTGGAGATCAGCGTGCCGATGGCAACCATCAGCGTGGCGCCGAAGTGCGCACGAGGCCCCACGCGCTGCCAGCCGAACAGCATGATGCCGAGGAAGCCTGCTTCGAGGAAGAAGGCCGTCATGACCTCGTACATCAGTAGCGGCCCGGTGATCGGACCGGCGAAACTGGAGAAGCCCGACCAGTTGGTACCGAACTCGTAGCTCATCACGACGCCGGAGACGACGCCCATGCCGAAAGCCACTGCAAAGATCTTCGACCAGAACAGACACAGATCTTTGTAGTAGGCCTTGCCGGTCTTGAGCCAGCGCCATTCGAGTACTGCGATAAAGCTGGCGAGCCCGATGCTCAGTGCGGGAAAGACGATATGAAACGAAACCGTGAACGCGAACTGGATGCGCGCCAGGCCAAATGCGGAAATTGCAGGTGCGGGGTTCATAGCGTTGATGCTGGAAACAACCAACGTGCGTCGACCGCTGTCGGCGCGCACTGCGGATTGCAGATGGCGCAAGAGTAGGGGAATGTGCGGGGTTTTGCTGCGGCGCGACGTGCGTCGAAAAGCCGCGCAGAAAAGGGTGGGTGTAGCGATTTAGAGAGTCTAAATCGTTGATCGGCATCAAGTTTTGTCGGAGTGCCGCGCGCGACCATGCGGCGCCCGAAAGGAAAACTGCGTCAATACACCGCGCTGCAGCAGAGGACGCTACGCGGGTCGCTTCAAATCACGTAATGGTGATAACGAGCTTCTTGCCGCACGCAGCGGCGTATTTACGCAAGGTGTCGATGGACGGTGAATGCTGACCCGACTCAAGCGCGCGCTCGAGCCGCGTGACGGCTGGCGCGTGGGTGCCCATGCGCTCGGCGACTTGCGCCTGAGTCAGCCCGGCGGCGTGACGCGCCGCGAGCATCTGGTCGAGCAGGGCGAATTCTTCGCGATTCAACCGGGCATATTCCGTGCGGACTTCGGGGTCCGCCAGGGCCAACTTCCGCAGTTCCTTATACGTTGCCACGTTTAACCTCCAGCAATCTTGTACGAGCCACTTCCAGCTCGTTTCGCGGCGTGTCTTGCGACTTCTTCACGAAAGAGTGAAGCATGACGATCCGACAGTCGACGATCGAGCAATTGAACACTCTGGCAATTCCTTCTGCTCCTTTTAGCCGCATCTCGAAGAGGCCGCCGCCTATGGACTTAGTGTGCGGTTCTCCCAGATTCGGGCCGTATTGCTCCATGCGATCGGCTAGCGCAATAAAGCGCGCCAGTAAGGTTTTGGGCAGCGAAGCGACCTGGATTTTGACCTTCTCACTGTAGAAGTCGATCTCAAATGCCATTGGATTCCATAATAACAAATATGGTACGTTCTCAATAACTCGGGGCGAGCGCGGGCATACTGCTCAAGCAGGCAGAACGATGCGTTGTTCGAGGAGGTGAGGCAGGAGGGGAATCTTATCGGTGCATGAGATGCGGTCGCTCAGATAGTCCCAGAACGAGATGCCCAGCTTGCGGCAGGTCGTCTTTAGACTCGAGAACGTATCGCGACATTGCCGGCCGAGTTTGCTGCGTGTTCCGCCACTGATCTTTCGTTTTTTGACCTGATCGCGAATGTCACGCTCGCTGCCGTTGGTATGCAGCGGGACCTCAGGACGCTCCAGCACCAGCAGCAACTCGGACTTGTTCATGTGAATTCGCCTGAGCAAACGATCGAGCGTCGCGTAGCGGGTCTTCTGGATGAAGACCGTGTCAAAGCGCCTTGCCAGTTCCCGTTTGCGTTTCGCAGTGGGGTGCTGCTTGTAGTCCTTCAGGTCGGCATAGAGCGACCAGATCTCACCGCGCACGCGGGCGATGTCCTCCCGGTGCTGATCATTGAGCGGCAGCAGCCTGTGTACCAGTCTTTCGGCATGCACCCAACATAACCCGTGGGTCATCACGTTGAACTGTCCTGCATCATCACTGATGATGGCGAGATCCGGGGCCACGCCATGCCGCTTCAGGCTGCCCAGCAACGCGCCCTCGGTGGCAATGTTGCGGTAGCGCGGGGTGTTCATCCCAAGACCATCCAGGTGGTGCTGCCACGCGCGCTGATCGGCAAAGCTTGCGCTCCCGTGCTGACGCAGCGCGTCCAGGAACACGTGCGAGAGTCCCTGCGCTTTCATGTACGCGAGTGCGTCTTCGTTGATCTGGTAATCGCCATGACCCGCACGCAACAACTCCAGGAAATTGATCCGGCTCTTCGAGTACGTGCTTTGAAACCAGGCGAAATGCTCGTTACCGATGTGAGTGACGTAGCCGTTCTTGCCTTGATGTCGCATGCCGGTATCATCAACCGTCACATACGACGAGAGCGCCAGGCCAGTCGATAACAGCCCATCTTTTTCCGCATGAAAGCGCTCCTTGCCCACTTGCAGTAGCGCGTTCATCTGCCCGGACGAGACCTCGATGCCCCATTCCCGAAGTTGCTCGCATAGCAGCGGCTGCGTGACGTGACAATGGTGATGTTGATAAAGCACATAGCTCGCCAGCGTCGGGCCGAAATGTCCTCCGTGGACTGCCTGCGGAAGTTGCCCGATCAGGGTCTGGCCGTCTGGCGTCTCCCAGCGTGCCAGCCGATATCGCGTATTGCGTGATTCGATCACCAGGTCCTGGACCACGAAATCACGATAGCCCTTGAATCGGGAGCCCGGCGGGATCGGCTCTGCCGGTTCGATCACTTCGTCACGATCGATCTTCAGTTGCCACGTCTTGCTCTTCTTCTCTGATCCGGGTCGTTTGGCCGGTTTCCCATTCTGCGTTCGATCCGGCCCGGCGGCGTTTCCGGCATCCTCGTTCATGCGGCTCGGCTTGAACGTCGGACGCATCTTTTCGCCTTTGAGCACCGCGACTTCGTCTTTCAGATGCCCCATCTCTTCCTGCTGGCGATGGATGATTTCGACCAGTCCGTCACCCCATGCGAACAGCTCCATGACCGCTCGCGTCCGATCAGCTTCGGCGACATGCGGCGCCGCAAGTTTCTTCATCACGATGGCCACCAGACTACGCGAGCTTCCTGGCTTTCCTGAGCTGGCTGGCTTCCTGTTCCAGTTGCTCGACCTCCTGCTGCAGGCCATTAGCCACGGCTGCCAGCTGCTCGACCCATGCGAGCACTTCGCGCTCCTGCGGCGTTAGCGCTTCTCGTGCGAAGTCGGGTAGTACGAATTTTTTGGGGAGAGTCACGGGCGCGGATCAAATGATGTTGGCGCGACAAACGTTAACATCACACTCCGTCGTTTACAAGCGCAATTCGTCACCGGGTGCGAGCAAGTTATCGGCCCATCTTCCCTGCCGGTTCACAGCCAGCGGCGCACAGACGCCCTCGTGCTCGCCCCAGGTTATTGAGAAGTTACCAAATATGTTATCTAAAAACAAGCCCCCGACGATTGATCGAATCGTGATCGCGGTGGCAGCCAGAGTGAGAACATGAGGTTGTGGCGCAGATAGCAGCGGCGCGGCAGGCGTAACGCCTTGCGCTTCCTGCCGAAAGTCAGGATAACGGATTGAATTCGCCGTCGGCATCGGCCGAATGGCCGGATTTGGGTGCTATCAACGGGGTCGGGGTGGGTTTCGGTCTGGCGTGGAGTCCTACGCGATCGTAAGAGATGTTCGAATCTGTAAGTTGACAATAGGTCTGGACAATACGACCCGGCGGTGCCAGGTCCGCGCGACATGGGATGCGTCGACGCGTGCTTTCCTCGGACGTAAGGACTACCTGCTCCGCCGTTACAAACGAAGCTTTTTCATCTTGAGGAACAATCGGGCGGCGGATATTGTCAGGGCTCTCGTGTGATCGACCCCGACATGCGAGTGTGGTTCTCGCGGCGTCCCGCTTCAAGGCGGTGACGCCGTTTTTTTATGCCTTGTTTTCTCGCGTGTTCTGACGCGCCAGCAAACAGAGCATCACTCGTGCGCCAAATTGCCACGTTCGGGGCGGATTGGGATGTGTCTGATCGTCCTTCCTCCCGTAGGCCGCACCCGCTTGCCGCCCTACGCCTCGCTCCAAAGCTTCCCACCCGTCGCCCAGTTTTCGCGTTTCACGTCGGTCAGAATGATTTCGACCGAGTTCGGCTCCACACCGAGCGATTCGCAGGTCGCCTTCGTGATGGCCTGGACGAATTCGCGCTTCTGCTCGAGCGTGCGTCCTTCGAACAGTTCGACATGAAACGTAGGCATGGCATTTCTCCGTGGCTAAAGACATTGGTTTGTTGAAAACGAACGAGGCCGCAAGCGTCAATTGCGATACGAGCCGTCAATGCGATCTAGCTTGCGCAGCAGGGCAGGCCATTCGAGCGCGCCTTCTACGGCGCCACCGTCATACAGTTGCTCTGCCGTGCGGTCCGCGACCGCGGTGGACGGCAGCACCAGTTCCATGCCGCCAGCCTGCGCTTGCAGTTGAACCTCGCAAGCCTTGATGAGCGTCGCCATCAACACGTAGGCCTCCGCGACCGTACGGCCCGCGGTCAATGTGCCGTGATTGCGTAGCAGCATGGCGGGCTTGTCGCCGAGATGCGCGACGAGCCGTTCGCCCTCTGCGACGCTAAAGGCCAGTCCCTCGTACTCGTGACAGGCGAGTTGTCGATGAAAACGCAGCGCGTGCTGCGACGCAGGCAACAACCCCGCTTTCATTGCGCATCGTTAAGCGTCTGACGCACCTGGCGCGCGAGATCCCAGCGCATAGCGGACTTGCGTCGCGCCGCGAAGCGGCGTGAGGAGGGAGGCAGGAATTTATTAGGAAGCACGAACGAACCAGGCGGGATCGGATTCGTACTCCACTTCGTGTGGTGTCTCGTACTCTATTGAACGCCTATTTCGCCGCGAGACTCGCTGCCACTTCGCTGTTTTGCCAGACATTGTCGCGGACCGTGATCTTTTGCGGAATCAGATGCGCGCCATAGAAAGCGTCCGCGACGCCTTGCTGTGAACGGACGATCTCGTCGGTCACGGCAGTGGTGCCGTAGGGGGAGCGGCGCACCCAGGCCTCGACCAGTTTCTGATCGAGGCCCACCTTCGGTGCAATCAGTGCGGCGGTTTCGTCGGGATGCTGGTTGACCCATTGGCCCGTCGTGCGCAACTGGCCGAGCAGCGCGCCGACGACATCGGGATGTTGCTGGGCGAAGTTGCGGGTTGCCTCATAGAAGCTGTGCGCCGTGTTGACGTTCGAATAGTCCGCCAGCGTGCGCGCCTTCAGTGCCTGCTGCGCGGCGGCATAGTAAGGATCCCAGATGACCCAGGCATCAACGTCGCCGCTCTCGAATGCAGCGCGAGCGTCCGCAGGCGGCAGATAGACCGGCCGGATATCCTCGTAGCGCAAGCCCGCCTTCTGCAGGACTTCGAGCAGCAGGAAGTTCGCACTCGAGCCTTTCTGCAGCGCGACGCGTTTGCCCTTCAGGTCGGCGATCGTCTGTAGCGACGAGTCGGACTTGACGATGACCGCCTCGGTATGACGTCCCTCCGGTTCCGCGCCCACGTATACGAAGTTGACGCCGCCCGCCTGGGCAAACACCGGTGGCGGTGCCCCCGCATAACCGAAGTCGATGCTGTTGGCGTTCAACGCTTCGAGCAGTTGCGGGCCGGCCGGAAACTCGAACCATTTCACGCTATAGCCGAGCGGCTTGAGCTTCTGTTCGAGTGAGCCTTGCGCTTTCAGGATCGCGAGCAAGCCGGCTTTCTGATAGCCGATGCGCAATACCTTACCGGTTGCGTTGCCGGTGTCCTGCGCGAAGCTGTTGCCGCCGCTGAGCAGCGTCAATGTGGCGAGCGCGGCCAATGCGGTGAAGGTGCTCAACGCTCTACGGGCGGCGAGGCGCGGGCGGGTGATCGGTTTGCGTGCCATTCAGGAATCTCCGTGCGTGCGGTCGGTGCAGCAGCCGGGCTCGCTCATTTCACGCGTCGTCGCGGGTTGTATGTCGGCGCTGCTGTAGTGACGTTGCTGCTGCGGTAAAAGGATCGTCGCATGGACGTGCCATAGCGCAAACCAAGCAATGGAGATTTGGATATGACACGCATGAGGGGCGCGGTCCGGTGCCCTTATGGGAATGACCGCGGGAACGACTTCGGAAAATTACTTTTTAGCTTATGCCCGTTCTGGGCTGGCGTGGCGTGCCGGTTTGGCCTCGACGTCGGATGACACCGGCGGCGTGCCCTCGTGCGTGCCGCCGAGCTTTTCCATGATGCCGGCGACACGGTCGCCGAAATAGTCGCCGGACGCCTCTTCAAGCGCGCGGTTCATCTCCGTTTCGACCAGCACCATTGCGAGCGGCCGGACCCGCCAGATCGCTTCGACCAGCGCCGGCACGTCGGCGGGCGGTGGCAGCGCACCGGCGTCGTAGCGGTCGAGCTGACGCACGACGAGGTCGACCATCGCCTTGGCGACGGCATTGAAATGCGGACGCGAGATCCGCACGGCATCCAGCAGGTCGGCGAGCGGAATGCCTTCATGCGCCATGGTGGCGCCGGCCGATAGCGCCGCGGGACTATGGGCGACGAACGACAGACCGTTGCGCTCGAGCAGGCCCAGGTCGACCGCTTTGGACAAAGCTCCCGGCGGGGTCTTGTCGCCGAACATCTGCAGCAGTTCGACCAGCGAGTATTTCTTTGGCCGCTCGCGCGACCAGCGGCTGCCGAAGGCCGTTTCCAGCCCAAGAATCGAGCGCAGGTCGTGGCCTTCGTCGACGGCCTTGATCAGGTCCTGAATGTTGGCGAGCGTGTAGCCGCGCGCCAGCAGGTGATTGATGAGCTTCAGCCGCGATACACTCGTGCTCACCGTCTAAGCGGAACAAACCAGGCCGGACGCTCGTCCGGCCACGCCTCATTGCCCACGCTCAAGGTGCGCTGCATCAGCGTGGTATCGAGCCAGCGCCTGTGTTTGAAGTCCACCGCTTTCAGCGTACCGACCAGTTCGAACCCAAGGCAGCGATGCAGCGATAGCGACCCACCGCAGCCCCCGTGCGCGACCCCGCCTGCAGCGGACTCAGCTACGCGAATAGACGTCCGGCTTCGACGCTTGAGGCGGGAGGCGTTTGTGGTGCGTAGCCGTATGCTTCGGTTTGGCCTTGGGCTGAGCGCCCGACGACGGCCGCGCATTCGTAGCATGCGGCGTGGTCTGGCCTTCACCGAACGTAAAGGTTTGCAAGGTTTGCGCATACGCGCTGACGGACAGCAGCAGCGCTGCGCACCCAAGACAGGTCGAAAGCTTCATGGATCCTCCTTCTGAACGAGCCCGTGAGCATACCGCAACGCGCCGGACTGCAGCACGTTGCGAATCTCGACGTCAGCCGTTTGCGCAGGAAACACCGGTTCGCCCAGCGTCAGCATCAGCCGGTTCGCCCACGCGAAAATGGCGATCGCATGCGTCAGGTCGAGAATCTCCGCCTCGGTGAGCCCATGTGCTTTGAGCCGCTTGATGGCCTCGGCATTCACGGCTTCGGGATGCTCGGTCAACTCGATCGCGTAGCGGATGATGGCCCGTTCACGCTCGGTCGTGCCGGCGCTGGCGGGATCCTCGAAAACCTGCTCGATGGCATCCGTGCGCTTGGCCAGTTGTCCGAAGCGTTGCGCGTGGACCGACGCACAATACACGCAGCCATTGACGCGGGATACCACCGTGCTCGCCAGTTCGCGCTCCGCGCGCGGCAGCCCGCCGGGCGCATACATGATGGCGTTGAAGACTCCGGAGCGCTGCCGCAGAATCTCGGCCTGCTGCACGAGCAACAGGTAGTAGTCCGAGGTTTTGGCCTGCGGGTGACTTTCTTCAAGGACGGCGACCTGCTCGGGCGTGGCCTCATCAAGGCGTACCGTGTCGAGCCATGCGCGCCAGCCCAGCGTATTTGAGGTAAAACCGTGGGACTGGCTCATGCTGCCTCCTGCGGCGTCGGTGGAGTATGGGCGTCGCGGAGCGCCTTGACGCCCGCGATGACGCGCAACTGATACGTGACGAACGCAATCAGTTGCGACAGTGCGACGATGCCGCGCGTCGAAATGCCGGCCTGTTCGAGTGCCTGCAAATGTTGCGGGCGCGCTTCGACGGGCGTCAGCGTGAGCAGCTTCACGTGCGCGAGGATCGCAATAAGGCGGCCGTTGGACGTAGCGTCGAGGGTGCCCGCGTCGATTGCAGCCAGCGTGTCCGCGAGCGGCGCGGTGCGGGTGCTCGAGCCGGCGCCTGCGGCGATCAGCCGCCCGGCGTAGGTGTCGGCCAGTTCGTTGGCGCGTGACAGATGCGCCACGTACCACGCGGCGAACAGACGTTCGCGCAACGACAGATCCGGCAGCGCCGGGTCGAACAGTGCGTCTTCGCTGCGCTGGGTGTGGGTCACCACCTTGTCGCGTGCGTGCCGGACGGCGGCAATCGCGCTATCGGCGCGCAATCCGGCCAGCACGTCGATCGTGTCGTGCGACGGTCCGGAGGAAGGGGAAAGTTCAGCCATAGAGGCTCCGTTTCAATGGGAAGTCAGGCGTGCGAATGACCGCACGTAGATTCAGTGCTGCGGATTCAGTCCTGTTGAGGCACCGGCACAGCGCCGGGCGATTCGGCCGGGTGCGGCGCGTCGGCGTCGATCCATTCGTCGCCTTGCAGTTCGGCGGTCGCGAAGGCGACGAGCGCTTCGTAATGCTGCTCGCGGTCCGCATCAAACAGGCGGCTGGCGATGCCGCGCGCGAGACGCTGTGCGCCCTCGCTGATCGCTGGAATATCGCCCGACAGCTTGCCGTGACTGAGGCTCGCCGCATGATTGAAGCAGTGGATCTGCGCGAGCGTGGCGCAGGTGCCCGGCTCGCGTTCCTGAAATATATACACGGCACCGAGGTCCGGCGATTCCGCGAGTTCCTCCATCTGCAAGGCCGGATCGGCACGATAGCGTTCCTTCCAGCGACGTACATAAGGCGCGAACTGCGCGAACTCGGGGCGCGTCGAGATATCCGAATGAAAACCCGTCGCGAAGATCAGGAAGTCGAGGTTGTAGCGGCCTTTCGGCGTGGTCACGTCGAGCGTATCGCCGTGTTCTTCCAGTGCAATGACGGGACTGGCCAGATGAAAGCGCGCGTTCTCATGGCGCGAAACGCGCAGCACGCTGTCGCGCGGCGGCGGGGTCTGCGAGGCCAGCGAGTAGTGCAGAAAGCGCCATTTCGAGGTGTCGTCGAGATCGGCGAAGCCGTGCACCAGCCCTGGACTGCCGATGCCGGTCAGTTTGTTGATGCGTGGAATATCGGTGCGGCGAATGAACAGGTCGACGCTGGCGGCACCTGCTTCCAGCGCAGTGCCCGCATTGTCGAATGCCGACGCGCCCGCGCCCACTACGCCGACGCGCTTGCCGCGCAGCGCCGCGAAATCGATCGCATCGGCGGAATGCGCCCACAAGTGGGGCGCGACGCGCTGCGCGAAGGCCGGCACGTAAGGGCCGCCCAGGCCGTCGCGGCCGGTGGCGAGCACCACATGCCGTGCCAGCACGGTGCGCTGCGTGCCCTGCGCGTTCAGATCGAGCGCGAGCAGGCCGTCGTCGCGGGTGCGCAGCGCGACGAGTTCCGTGTGGTTTTGCACCGGCAACTCCAGCACCTTGCGGTACCAGCGCAGATAGTCCATCCACTGCGTACGGGGAATCTTGTAGAGCGCCTCCCATGCCGGGCGCCCGTACTGCGCTTCATACCAGGCGCGGAAGGTCAGCGCCGGCATGCGCAGCGCCGGCCCGGTGAGCGTTTTCGGCGAGCGCAGCGTTTCCATGCGCGCATAGGTGACCCACGGGCCTTCGCCTCCGTTCGGCGCGCGGTCGAACACCTGCTGATTGTCGATGCCGAGCCAGCGCAGTTCGGCGGAGGCCGTCAGACCGGCCATGCCGCCGCCGATGACCGCAACATCGAGCACACGTTCCGAGTCCACAAAGCGCGGCGGCACCCATGACGCGGGCGGCAGTTCGAGCCAGCGCAGGTCTTCGCGCAGACGGTGTTCGAGGGCGTCGAGTGACGTCATGTGGGAATCTCCAGATTTTTCGGGCGGGCGCGCGACACGCGCAGTTCGCGCTGTAGCAACGCATCGTGCTGGCTGGCATCGTGCAGTACGACGCCTTCGAGTAACGCGAGTGTCGCGTCCTGAATGGCTTGCAACAGAGCGTCGACAGCAGGGCGGCGCGGTTTGCCCGCCGGCGTGACGGCGCCGAAATAGAATGGAATGACGCTTTCCAGCGGACGTGCGAGCACGCCTTCAACGGGTAGTCCCAGGCCCGTCGCCGGATCGACAATCGCGACACCGGCCCCCGCGCGGGCGGCCATCACTGCGTTGAGGGACGCATTGGTTTCGAGAAACACCTCGGCGTGAATGCGCGCGGCCGCGAATGCGGCGTCGATCCGATGGCGCAGTCGGTAGCGATTCGCCACCGTGACGATGCGCCGCTGCGCGAGGTCGCGCAGGGCGATGCGAGGCTGTGCGGCAAGCGGATCGCCCGCTGGAAATATCGCGACGCACGGCGCCTCGGCGATCCAGTGAACGTCGAGGCCCGCATGACCAATGGGCAACGTAACAAGGCCGATATCGGCCGTGCGTGTCAGCACTTCATGCACCACGTGCTCGGCTGACAAACTGCGCAACTGGAACTGCGCCACCTTCTCGTCCGGCGGCACGGCGGCAATCGCGGAAGGCACGATCGCGGCAGCCAGCGCAGACGTAGCGGCAATGCGCACGGGTTCGGTTTCGCCGAGCCCGATCGCGCGAGCCCGTTGTTCGATGCTTTTCAGGCCGATCAGCGAGCGCTCCACCTCCTCGTACAAGAGGAAGGCGCGATGCGTCGGCGTGACACGCGGTCCGTTGCGGTTGAACAGCGCGTAGCCGAGATCCGCCTCGAGTTCCTGAATCTGCCGCGTGACAGCCGGTTGCGAGCGCTCCAGCAAGCGGCCCGCGCCGGTGATGCTGCCGGCAGACATGACCGCCGAAAATGCTTCGAGTTGATGTAGCTCCATGAGTTGCCCAAGCCATTCTGTTTGCGCATTGTAGGGGCGTCTGAATGCGCGATTTATATAATCAATTCCGATATCGACAGTGGAAAAAATGCAAAGCGAGTTGGCGGACGCCGCGCGGGCGACGCGCATTTTTCCGCGCCCCGGCCGTGCGTGCGTCGGAAAACGCAAATCAAATCAAGCGCTTGAGTAAGGCGCCACGGCTCCGGTTGGTCAACCCCCATAGTGCACGTGCACGAAAGGCGAGTCCCTTTGCACTTCAATCTGATATCCATATTCCCAAAACTTCGTTGGATAGCCGGAATTCAGCATGGTTTGATGGCCGCACTTTGAAGACGATTGTCGAGGGCATCATGAAGGACGTAGCAAAACAGGCGCGCGGCACGTGGTTGCGTGCGCTCAAGGCGCTGCCGCTGATCGCTGCCGCGTGGGGCATGACAGCACTTGTCGCCAGCACCGCGGCGCGCGCTGCCGCGGCCACCGGCGAGCCCTATCTGGTCGGTGTGAGCGGTCCGCTGACGGGACAGGACGGTCAATACGGCACGCAATGGAAGCGCGGATTCGATCTCGCACTCGACCAGATCAACAGCCAGGGCGGCATCAAGGGCCGCCCGCTCGCATATGACTTCGAGGACAGCCGCGGCGATCCGGGGCAGGCCGTTTCGATTGCGCAGAAGTTCGTCGGCGATCCGCGCATCCTGCTGGAACTGGGTGACCTGTCGAGCACGACCTCGATGGCCGCCTCGCCGATCTATCAGCGCGGCAAGCTGGTGCAATTCGGCTTCACCAACTCGCATCCTGACTTCACGAAGGGCGGCGACTACATGTGGAGCACGGCGCTGAGCCAGGCCGAAGAACAACCTCTGCTGGCGCGCTATGCGACCAAGGATCTCGGCTTCAGGCGCATTGCGGTGCTATATCTGAACACGGACTGGGGCCGCACCAGCAAGGACATCTTTGCCAGGGCCGCCGCCGAAAACGGCGCACAGGTCGTCGCAGCGGAAGGTTATCAGCCGAACGAAAAAGACTTCCGTGCCACGCTCGTGCGCGTGAACGAAGCGAAACCCGATTCGATCGTGCTAATTTCGTACTACGCGGACGGCGCGCAGATCGTGCGTCAGGCGCGTTCGTCCGGATTGACCCAGCCGATTGCCGCGGTGGGTTCGATCTATTCGCCGAAATTCCTCGAACTGGGTGGGACGGCCGTGAACGGTGTGTACACCGAATCGAACTTCTTCCCGGGCGATAAGCGCCCGGCGGTGCAGGATTTCGTGCAGCGCTACCGCGCGAAATATCACGCCGATCCCGACACGTTCGCGGCGCGCGCCTACGACGCCATGATTCTCTCCGCAGAGCTGCTGCGCCGCTATGGTGTGACGCGCCAGGCCGTGCACGACGGCCTGAGCCAGATCCATGACGTACCGAGCCTGATCTTCGGCCAGATGAAATTCGATCCGCAGACCCGCCGTGTGGCGGGGGCGACGAGCGTCTATCTGGTCGTCAAGGACAATCAGTTCACGCAATGGGACGGCGTGAAGCCGGTCCTCGCATCGAAATAACGCCTGCGTGGCTGCGTATTCACTGGATGAATTGCTATGGCGTCCTGGCTTGACTATACGATCAACGGACTGATCGTCGGCAACATCTATGCGTTGCTGGCGGTCGGCCTCGCGCTGATCTTCGGCGTGTCGCATCTGATCAATTTTGCGCACGGCTCGGTGTACATGATTGGCGGCTTTATCGGCTGGCTGTGTCTCACCCACCTCGGCTTGCCGCTGCCGCTTGCGCTGCTGGTGGTGGCGCTGGGCTGCGGGCTGCTGGGGATCGTGATCGAGCGGATCGGTCTGCGGCCGCTGCAAGGCTCGGCACGCATTGCGCCGTTGCTGGCGACCATCGGCATCAGCTTCGTGCTCGACCAGTCCGCGCAATTGATCTTCGGCGCCGATCCGCGTGCCGTACCGAGCACGCTGCCTGACTGGCATATGAGTCTCGGCGGCGCCACGATCGGCTCGCTCGATCTGCTGATTGCCGGCATCGGGGTTGGCGCGGCTGCGGTGCTGTATGCATTCCTGCGCTTCACGCGGCTTGGTTGGGCCGTGCGCGCGACCGCACAGGATCGCGACGCCGCGCAACAGATGGGCGTCAACGTCAACGGCGTGAACCAGGCAGTCTTTGCGATCGCCTGCGCGTTGGGCGGCGTGAGCGGGTTGCTGGTGGGCATGTACTACAACAGCATCGATCCCTCGATGGGTTTTCAGGCCACGCTGAAGGGCGTGGTCGCGCTGTTGATCGGCGGCCTTGGCAACGTGCCGGGCGCGATCGTGGGCAGCCTGCTGCTGGGTCTCGTGGAAAGCTATGGCGTCGCGATCTTCGGCACCAGCTATCGCGATCTGTTTGCCTTCGTGCTGCTGCTGGTGTTTCTCGTGTGGCGTCCGAACGGCCTCTTCAGCCGTAGCCGCCGTTTGCCGTCCGAGCCGTTGACGGGAACCTTCCTCGCTGCAGGCAAAGCGCTGCGGGTGCCGCGTCCGCTCTTTGCGGCACTCGCGCTGCTGGCGATTGCTCTGCCGTTTGTCGCACCGTCGTCTTATCTCCTGCAAACCCTCACCAATGCCTGGTTGTACGGAATGCTGGCACTGAGCCTGACCCTCGTAGCCGGGACCGTCGGGCAGATTTCGCTCGGTCACGCGGCGTTGCTGCTGATCGGCGCGTATGCCTCGGCGTTGCTGTCCTTGCATCTAGGCTGGTCGCCAGCCGTGACGATTCTCTGCGCCGGGGTGATTACCGCTGCGCTCGGCACCTTGCTGGTTTATCCGGCATTCCGTTTGCGCGGGCACTATGTGTCGATTGCGACGCTTGGGATCGGCGAGGTGGTGAGCCTCGTGATTCTCAACTGGGACAGCCTGACGCGCGGGCCGCTCGGCATCAGCGGTATTGCGCCGCTCTCGCTGTTCGGTTGGGTGCCGGATAGCGCGCGGGCCGTGTACTGGTTTGCACTCGCGGTGCTGATCGTGCTCGCGCTGCTGCAGACGCGTCTGCTCGGTTCGCACCTGGGCCGCACGCTGCGGGCGATCCGCGAGGACGAAGTAGCGGCGCGCTCGTACGGCATTCGCCCGAATCGCTATAAGGCAATGGCATTCGCTTTCGGCAGTCTCGCCGCGGGCATCAGCGGCGGCATCTCCGCGCATCTGTACAGCTACATCAACAACACGACCTTCGATTCCCAAGTCTCCATTCTGGCGCTGACCATGGTGATTCTCGGCGGTTTGGGCAATGTGCTGGGCGGTATTGTCGGTGCGGTTGCGTTGATCGGACTGCCCGAGATTTTTCGCTGGGCCGCAGACTACCGCATGCTGATCTATGGCGTCGTGCTGTTGCTGCTGGTGCGGTTCCGGCCGCAGGGTCTGCTAGGCTCGGTATGACGGAGAACGCCATGACCCAGAATCTTCTCGAGGTGCGCGGCGTGACGCGGCGCTTCGACGGGCTGACCGCGGTGGACCAGATCGACCTGTCGATCGCCGCCGGGCAACTTGTGAGCGTGATCGGTCCGAACGGTGCGGGCAAGTCGACGCTGTTCAATCTGATTACCGGCCTGGATACGCCCGATGGCGGCAGCGTGCAATTCGACGGGCGCGACGTCACCGGCGTGCAGCCGGATGTGCTCGCGGGGCTCGGTCTTGCGCGCACGTTTCAGCACGGACGCGTGTTCGGCAATCTGAGCGTGCTGGACAACGTGCTGGTAGGCGCTCATTCGCGGCTGCGCGCCACGCGAGCCGGTTGGCCGGTGATCGGCGCGATAGCGGAACTGGCGCGGGCGCTGGTTGGTGGGGCGTCGCTGCGTCGCGAGGATGCAGCGTTGCGCGCCGAGGTGCGTGAGATCGCCGCGAGTTTCGGCGATCGGCTGTTGCCGCGTCTGGAGCAGCCGGCCCACAGCCTGTCTTACGCAAACCGGCGCCGCGTCGAAATTGCCCGGGCGCTGGCGTTGCATCCACGCCTCCTGCTGCTCGACGAGCCCACCGCCGGCATGAACGAATCCGAAACCGCCGAGATGCTGTTGCTGATCCAACAACTGAAGGAGCGCGGGCTGACCATCCTGCTGATCGAACACAAGCTCGATATGGTGATGCAACTCTCGGATTGCGTGATCGTGCTCGATAACGGCAAGAAGATCGCCGAGGGTCTGCCGCGCGAAGTGCGTAATGATCCGCGCGTGATCGAGGCGTACCTGGGACACCGTAATGTCGGTGGCGCGTCGCCGGATTCCTCGAGTGCGCGCCGCACTGAACTGCAGGAAGAGCGACCATGAGCGAAGCGTTGCTGAGACTCGAACACATTGAGACGTTTTACGGTCCGGTCCAGGTGCATTTCGACGTCAATTTTGAAGTGCGACGTGGGCAGATTGTCAGCCTGCTGGGCGGCAACGCGAGCGGCAAGTCGACCACAATGAAGCTCATCCTGGGTCTGCACAAGCCGCGTTCAGGCAATGTCACATTCGAAGGCGAGTCGATCACCGCGCTGGCCACGCCGCAGATCGTGCGCCGCGGCGTCGGTTCGGTGCCGGAAGCGCGGCGGCTGTTCGGCGACATGACCGTGCGCGAAAACCTGTTGATGGGCGCCTATACGCGGCGCGACCGCCCGGCAATCGCCGAGGACTATGAGCGCGTGCTGGGTCTGTTTCCGCGCGTGAAGGAACGTCTCGCGCAGCGCGCCGGGACGTTGTCCGGCGGCGAGCAGCAGATGCTGGCGATGGCGCGTGCGTTGATGAGCCGTCCGAAGCTGATCTGCATGGACGAGCCGACGATGGGCTTGTCGCCGTTGTATGTCGACAAGGTGCTGGAACTGATCCACACCATCAACCAGCAAGGCGTGACCTTCTTCATGGTCGAGCAGAATGCGAGCCTTGCGCTGGAGATCGCGCACTACGGCTATGTGTTGCAGACAGGCCGCGTCGTGCTGCAGGGCGACGCGAGCGCGCTGCTCGGCGACGAGCGGATTCGCGACGCATACCTCGGTGGTGACGCGTTGGCGGCAGCGAGCACGGCTTCGTAGCGGGAGCCTGCGGGCGTCGGTGACGAGCGGCTCAAGCCGCTCGCACGCGGACGCCGCTAAGCAGCCGGCCGCACCGGCACGGTCCGCGCAAACCGCCGCGCCCCTGCTACGCAGGCCACCACGATCACCGTCACCACAATCATCACCGGCGGCACCTGCTCATGCAGCAGCGCGCCCGCGAGCACGAGACCAAAGAACGGCTGCAGCAACTGCAGTTGGCCGACGCTGGCAATGCCGCCCAGCGCGAGCCCCCGGTACCAGAACACGAAGCCGATCAGCATGCTGAAGAGCGACACGTACGCGAGGCCCCACAACGCGGCCTGACTGACGCCTTCAAACGAAGCCGGCCACGTCCACCAGGTGAGCGGCACCATCACCGGCAGGGACAGCACCAGCGCCCACGAGATCACCTGCCAGCCGCCGAGGTGCCGCGACAGCCGGGCACCTTCCGCATAGCCGAGCCCGCACACGACGATCGCGGCCAGCATCAGGGCGTCGCCAAGCGGCGATGCATGCAAGCCGTTGCGCACGGCAAACGCGACGACCGCGCAACTGCCGAGCGCGGAAAACACCCAGAACGCCGGCTGCGGACGCTCGCCGCCGCGCAGCACGCCGAAGATCGCGGTGGACAGCGGCAGCAGGCCGATGAACACAACCGCATGAGCCGAGGTGATATGGCGCAAGGCGAGGGCGGTCAGCAGCGGAAATCCGACCACCACGCCCAGTGCGACGACCACCAAGGGCAGCAAATCGCGCCGCGCCGGGCGTGTCTCGCGAAACACGAGCAGCAGAATGAGCCCGAGCGTGCCCGCAATCGTCGCGCGTGCCACGGTCAGGAAGATCGGATCGAGCCCCTGCACGGCGATGCGCGTGGCGGGCAGCGACCCGCTGAAGATCAGCACGCCGACGAGGCCACTCACCCAGCCACTCGAGGCGCGACTATGGCCGCGCTGGCCGTCCTTGAACTTTTGCATCGAGATTTCCATCTGCGGGATCAAAGCGCCAGCATGCTCCTCGGCGGTTAAAAGTGTAAGCTATGGATCAGTACAATTTGTGCAAACTGTACCGAACGTGGAGCAGTACAGATGGCAGGAAGCAATAGAGACAATCTTGGCGAGAATGCGTCGTTGCGCACGCGCGTTGAAGTGGTGATGGACGCATTGCGCGAACGCATTGCGAGCCGCTCGCTGATGCCCGGCGCGCGCGTGCCATCGATCCGGGCTATGACGGAGGCGCTCGGCGTGTCGAAATCGACGGTGGTCGAAGCCTATGACCGGCTCGTCGCGGAAGGCTCCATTGTTGCGCGGCGCGGCTCGGGATTTTTCGTCTCCGGCCATGCGCCGCCACTCGCGCTGGGCGATCTGGGTCCGCGTCTGGACCGTCAGGTCGATCCGCTATGGCTCACGCGGCAATCGCTCGAAGCCGGGCAGAAGGTGCTAAAGCCCGGCTGCGGCTGGCTTCCTGCGTCATGGTTGCCGGAAGACGGCGTGCGGCGTGCGCTGCGTGCCGTGGCGCGCGACCCGCATGCGACGCTGGCGGAATACGCCACGCCTCCTGGGTTGCCCGCGCTGCGCCAGCAACTCGCCTGGCGTCTCGCGCAGCATGGTGTCGACGCGCCGCCTGAGCAGTTCATCCTGACCGACGGCGGCACGCATGCGCTCGATCTCATCTGCCGCTTTCTGCTCGAACCGGGCGATAGCGTGCTGATCGACGACCCGTGCTATTTCAACTTTCAAGCGTTGCTGCGTGCCCATCGTGCCCGCATCGTCAGCGTGCCGTACACACCCTCGGGACCGGATCTGGCGAGCTTCGAGCGGGCGCTGGTGGAGCACCGGCCGCGCCTCTATGTGACGAACTCGGCCATTCACAACCCGACCGGCGCGACGCTGGCGCCGGCGGTCGCGCATCGGTTGCTGAAGCTGGCCGGCGAGCACAACTTGCTGATTGTCGAGGACGACATCTTTGCCGACTTCGAAGACGAAGCCGCGCCGCGTCTGGCCGCTTTCGACGGGCTCGCGCGGGTGGTATCGATCGGCAGCTTTTCGAAGACGCTCTCGGCGGCGGTACGCTGCGGCTTTATCGCGGCACGGGCCGACTGGATCGAACCGTTGATCGACCTGAAGCTCGCGACCTCGTTCGGCAACGGTCAGCTCGCAGCGAGCGTGGTGCATCGCCTGTTGGTGGACGGCACGTACCGGCGGCATCTTGAAGGGCTGCGCGCGAAACTGGCTGACGCGATGGGCGAAACCATCCGGCGGTTGACGCAAGCGGGGCTGGAAGTATGGACACGGCCGCGCGCCGGCATTTTCGTCTGGGCACGCTTGCCCGGCGAGCTGGATGCGGCGGAGATCGCGCGGCATGCGCTCGCGGAGAACGTGGTGCTGGCGCCGGGCAACGTGTTCAGCGCCGCGCACACGGCGACGGGGTACTTGCGCTTCAACGTTTCGCAGTGCAACCGGCCGAAGGCCTACGAAGCGCTGCAGCGCGCGATGGATCTTGCGCAGATGTCCGTGTAAGACAGCGCCTCTGCGTGCTCAGATGGCTGGGGTTGAGCACGACAGCGAGCGCCACATTCCGCGCCCGCACATGGACTCATTTACACAGCATCAACACGCGCGCCTCATCCGTGCAATTCGACTTCACAGGCGCCTTGTCCGCGGTTTGCGCGGGAGTCGCGCTCGTCATGCCTGCCTCACGACGGGCGACGCAGGCGCGCAGATGCTTTTCCACCGGCGCGTAGTATTGCCATCCTTTGCCGAGACTCGGCAACTCCATCTTCACCTGCTTCCACTTCGGATGACCGTGCTCCTGCAGGTTATCGAAGTTCGTGCATAGCGACTCGGCGAAACGATCGAGATTGACGACCGTATCGCGCAACCCGTAATCGTAGGTGACGAGAAAGGCCTTCACGGTGAAGGTCGGCACGTCTTCCTTCAGCCAGTTAGGATAGCTGGCCGTGTGAATGATGGCCGGAAAATAGGTCTGTTTCGCACGTCCCGTTTCAGGTGCGTTGGGATCGACCCGCAGCAGGCGGAGTTGCTGCAGCAACTCCGGGTTCATGTCGGTGAACAGCTTGGCGGGCTGGCCGACCACGATCACGGCCACATCGATCTTCTTGACGATCAGCGCGGCGAGCGCGTCCTCGTTGCTGAAGTGCTGGACGTTCTGATCGGGAATCGGCTGGCCGAACATCAGGTGATAAATCGTGTTGGCGGATTGCGCCGTGCCGCTGCCGAGCAGCCCGACGCTAATGTTCTTGTCCTTGATCTCGTTGATGGTCTTGATCGGTGAGTCGGCCCGCACGACGAAATTGATCTCCTCGTCGTAGAGCGGCATGATGAGCCGCAAAGGCCGGATGGCCTGGCCCGCGTCGGTATTGCCGGCGTTGGCCATGTCGACATAGGCCTGATAGACGTCCGACTGCACCAGCGCGAGCTTGACGTTGGGTTCGAAACGCATGCGCTGGACATTTTCCGCCGAACCCTTCGACGGCATGACTTCGAGGTCGATGCCAACCGGCTCGGCCACCCATTTCGCCAGATCCGCGCCGATCTGAATATAGGTGCCGCGTTCGGGTCCGGTGACGATCTTGTAGTGCGCGTTGTCGGCAAGCGCGATTGAAGACACCAGCATCAACCCCAGCCACCCCGCCAGAATTGTCTTGAGCATGGTCGTTCCACCTATCGGTCTGGTTTTAACAGGCCTCGCGCGGTGAGCCGCGACGAAGCATCGGTGAGTCGGTTCTGCAACTTTCAGGTATTGCGTTTTGCGAGGTGCCTAAATCTTGCGGTCGGACTTGCGCGCTTCAGAGTCCGCTCAGCGGTCCGCTCAATGAGCCGGGGCCGGGGCCGCCGCCGATGCCGGCGCGTTTCGCCAGCCGGACTGAGCGATGGCGCGTACCTGTGCGTCGACGCTGCCAGCGTCGGGGGCCGACGGCGCGGCGGGCGCAACCTGAGCGGCTGGGGTGGCCTGTGGGGGGCGAGGGACCTGAGCGACTTTCGGAGGCGGCGCGGCATGACTGCCGAGCGGCGTCCAACCGGTTTCCACGATCGCCTGTTGCAGCAGCGACTTCGCCTGGGGGCTGCCGTTATCGATCGCGAGGGCGTCGCTGGCGCTGTGTTCCACGCAGTTCCACAAGTGGTCTTTCACGCACACGTTCGCCGTTTGCAGCGCGGCATCGCGGCGCTGCTCGAGCGGCGTCAGTTCGCGCTGGATCGCGCGCGCATCGGCGTTGTCGGGTTCCATTGAGAACGCTGCATTGAGCGCGGCCTGTGCGCCCGACAGGTCATGGGTGTCTGCGTGCGTATGCGCGGCGCGCAGGCTTTCGGGCAGATCGCGATAGTGTGGTACGACGACCGGCTGGACCGCCACCGGAGTGGCCGCCGCAGGCGGATTGACGGCCCCCGTGCTGGCCCGGGTGTTCGTTGCCTGACCCGGCGTACCCGGCGTATACGGTGCAATGGAGCCTTCGGTTGATTTGGTATCCTGCTCATCGTAACCGGGCGCAGTCGCGTGATGATCGCCGAGTAGCGCGTAGGCGCCATAACCTAGTACGACGACGCCAAGCACAATCAACCCGCGGGTGAGCAGCCAGCGCGAACCGACCTGGGCACCGAGCGGCAGGCGGCCGAGCGGAGGAATCGGTGTGTTCGGTGAAGCGAGATCCGGCGTGGCCGGCTCCGGTTGGATGTCCGCCTGCAGCGGACGGTGCAGCGGGCTGTCCGCGCTCGCAAAGCGCACATGCGCGGGCGTGACGAGCGGATGAGCCACGCCGCAGTAGGGACATAGATCGGCGTGCTGATACAACGCACCACCGCAACGTTTGCACGGCGCGGGAAAACTCTGGCCAGGAGTAGTTTGGGCGGACATGCTGTGACCCACCTGCGATAGGCTATGCCGATACGGCATGCTCCAGATCGTGGTCGAGGCAGCGCGTAATCGCTGCGTGAATCACGATCCACATGCGCTGGAGTTCAACGCTCGCCACAGAAAACATGACGGCGCTGCCATGAACAATATGTGAGCTTTCGGGGTGAACGTCAATCGACGTTGGTACCTACCAAGTGTGCTCCACCGCACATAACGGCGGGCGGAATCGGTGCACATGTCGGCAGAACGAACGAAAGGGGGATTTTTTGCATCCTGCCGGCAGCGGGAGACCGGCATAGCCGTTGTTCGGATGAAACGCTTAGCGAAGCCGGCCACGAAGGCATGCGGCCTCGCCTGTTGCAGCACTCAATGCTTGCGCAACGGATGGTCCTTGAGCAGCCAGGCAAGCGCGAAGGCCAGCACCACCACGCATGAGGCCGACAGATAGACCGTGTGCAGCGCGCCCGCAAAAGCCTGCAAATATTCGTCGTGCAATACCGTGGGCAACTGATGGATCGCCGCCGGGCCGAGCGAATGCGGCAGCTCGGTGTCGGGCGGAATCAAGGTTTGCAGGCGGGACGCGAGGCCGTTCGAAAACACCGCACCGAAGCCTGCAACGCCCACCGAACCGCCAATGGAGCGGAACAGCGTGGCGCCCGATGTGGCGACACCCATATGCCTGAACTCCACCGTGTTCTGGACGGCGAGAATCAACACTTGCATCACCATGCCGAGACCCAAGCCCAGTAGGCCCATGTACAGATACATCACATGAATCGGTGTGGAGATCTGCAACCGCGCGAGCAACGTCATCGCCACGGCCACGAGGAACGTGCCGCCGATCGGGAACAGGCGGTATTTGCCGATCTTGCTGATCACGCGCCCTGTGATGACCGACATCACCAGCAAGCAGCCCATCATCGGCAGCATCTGCATGCCGGCTTCCGACGGCGTCGAACCTTTGACCACCTGCAGATATAGCGGGATGAACGTCACCGAGCCGAACAGCGAAACGCCAATGATGAAGCCGATCAGACTGCTCAGCAAAAACGTGCGTTGTTTGAAGAGTTCGAGCGGCATGATGGGCTCGACGGCGCGCTGTTCTTCGTAAATGAAGCCGCCGATACAGACGAATCCCATTACCAGCGTGAACCACAGTTGTGGCGACGACCACGGCAGGATCGTGCCGCCCTGGCTCGTGAACAGGATGATGCAGGTGAGGGCACCCGCCAGAAATGCGGCGCCCATGTAGTCGATGGTGTGCTTGATGTGCGCGGTGTGCGGTTTGAACACCGCGCCGATCACGGCCAGCGCGAGCACGCCGAGCGGCAGGTTGATGTAGAAAATCCAGCGCCATGACAGATGCTCGACCAGAAAGCCGCCGAGCAACGGGCCGATAACGGTGGCGAGACCAAACACACCGCCGAATACGCCCTGAAAGCGACCGCGCTCTGCGGGTGGGATCACATCGGCGATGGCCGCCATGGTGACCACCAGCAGGCCGCCGCCGCCGAGGCCCTGCAAGGCGCGCAGCACGATCAGCTGGGTCATGTTTTGTGCAATCCCGCATAGCGCGGAGCCGACGAGGAACAGCACGATAGCCGCCTGCAGCACGATCTTGCGCCCGTACAGGTCGCCGAATTTGCCGTAGAGCGGTACGACGATGGTCGACGTCAGCAGGTAGGCGGTGACGACCCACGACAGGTTGTTCAGGCCGCCGAGTTCACCGACGATGGTGGGCAGCGCCGTCGACACGATGGTCTGGTCGAGCGCGGCGAGCAGCATCACCAGCAGCAGCGCCGGAAACAGCAGGCGAATTGGCGGATGCTGCGGGCCTGTCGCGAGCTCCGCTGGGGTGGTGGTACGTTGATCCATGGAATGGGGACCTATCGAACGGTATGAACGCGCGTTGAACGGGTTGAAATTAATTAACGTGGAGATTAATATATGACGCATCTGCCAATCAGTCAAATGGAAAGGAAATGACCACTGCATCGTCCGATCAGCGCACGCGTAAAGCGGCCACAGCGGCGGCAAAGAAAAAGGCCACGCGGGCAGTGGGCGCGGCGCCTGCCTCTCAGGCCTCTCAGACCGGTCATGCCGCGACGGCCGCCGCGATGCCGGAACTGGCTGCTGCCGCGCCGCTCGCCGCGCGGCGCCCTGGCAGGCCCACCGGCAGCGCACGCGGGCCGGAGCAGCGCGCCCGGCTGCTCGACGCGGCGCTCACGCTGTTTGCGCGTCAGGGCATCGTCGATACGACGCTCGGCGCGATAGCCCGGGAGGCCGGCTTCACGCCTGCGATGGTGCATTACTACTTCAAGACGCGCGACCAGTTGCTCGATGTACTGATCGACGAGCGCTTCCTGCCGTTGCGCGCGGCGATCGGCGGCGTGTTCGAGGCCAATCCGGATGACCCGGTGGCGGCCATTACGCAACTGGCGCGCGGGATGGTAGCGGTCGCTGTAGAGAACCCGTGGTTCCCGCCTTTGTGGGTTCGCGAAGTGATCAGTGAGGGGGGGCTGTTGCGCCAGCGTATGCATGAGCGCTTCGGCCACGCCCATCACAAGGCCTCATTGGCGCGGATCGAGCAGTGGCAGAAAGAGGGGCGCGTCAACGCGGAGCTGGAGCCGTCGCTGGTGTTTCTCACGCTGCTGGGTTTGACCATCCTGCCGCTTGCCACTTCGAAAATGTGGCGCAACGATCCGGTGCGACGCAGTTTGACACCCGACGACATTGCCCGTCACGCAGTGGCATTGCTGGTGCACGGCCTCGCGCCGCAGCGCGAGACGCGCTAGATGTCCGATGTAGGACTCCGTATTAACTCCGTATTAAAGGTGAGATATCACGTCTGCACGAAAGGACGAGCGCAAGGGCTCACCGTGGCTCAGGCGTGAAGATCGGCTTCGGCGGTGCGCAGCATGGCGTCCGTAGCCTGCAGCAACTCGGCGGCGCGCTGCGCCTGTCCCGCGGCTTCGGCAGCGGCGAGAAAACCCGTCATCCAGAGCGAGCTGTAGAAGTAGATGGCCCGCTGTGCGTCCCGTGACGGAGCCGCGCAGCGAAGCAACTCTTCGCCATAGAAGCGTCCGGCCTCGCCGACATCGGCCGCGATGTGCGCGAGCGTGGTGCCGATCGTCATCAAGGGGTCGCCATAGCAGACGAAGTCGACATCGATGATGCCCTGCAGGTCACCATGCTCGACGAGCACATTCTTGACCGTCATGTCGTCCAGAAAGCAGGTGGGGCGCAGCGAAGCGAAGTAGGGTTCCACGGAGCGGCGTAGCGCGCGCAAGCGCGCCCTGACATGTTCCAGCGCAGGTGCGTCGTCGGGTGGTTCCTCGCTCGATGGCAGGCCGAAAATCTCAGTCCATTGCGCAGCCGTCGCATGCCGGCGAATCGGCGCCCAGCCGAATCCTCTGCTCTCGGGCAAGCTCGCGACCCGCTTCTGATAGTCGCTCACCGTCTCGGCAATACGTGTCATCTGCTGCGCGGACATGCTGGCGAGTTCGTACTGCAGATCCTGGCCGGGAACCCATTCCAGAATGATGAACGAGCCCTGCGCAGCCGTTGCACCCGATGCCAATACGTTCGGTACGGGCAGGCCCAGTGTGCGCAGCGCGTCGAAATTGTGCTGCGTGTAGCCGAAAATGCCGCGGCGTGGGTTGATGCGCACGGCGGCCGCGCGTCCATCAGCCAGTTGCACGCGGAAAATGGCATTGCCGCTCTGCGTGAGCGTCTGGCGGCTGACGTGGTGGACCCCGGTCTTCAGGGCGGCTTGCGCCACCTCGGCGGCCTCGTTGCTGGCGACGTCCATCTGCGGGTTGGCGCTGCCTTGAGCGGGCTCTGTGCCGCCACCGGATGCGCTTTGGGGATGGTGTATGTCAGCCAATTTATCGTGCCCGGGCGGAAGTCGTGAAGGGTGGCCAGGGCACGCGAGACAGGTTGCCGCCGTGGGCCCGGTTGCGAGGGCTGAACACGGCGCTGCGGTGTTGCTTGCAGGCGCCGGGAATGCAGGGTCAAGTCCATTACAGCCGACCCGGGCGCGCACGACAACGCGCAGATATTCCAGCGTGTTACGTCAGTAAATATTTGGGAAGGGGTCGGGGCTGCGATTCCGCTGGGCCTGTAAGCTGATTACGCCAGAGCGGCGTTATGGCGTGAGCGGACATTACAGCGCGGCAGACGCAATGTCGTTCTTGGACGACTCGACTATTACCGCACGGTAACGCGGAGAAAGATGCGGAAATACCTGGGAGGTGAGGTGCGAGCATTGAGCGTCGCACGCGAGGAAATATCGGAGAACGAATCGAAAGCTGAACGCAAGGCAGCGCGTCGAAATGTCTGGCGGCAAGCCGCCGACGCGCTACCTGAATGAAGGCTTACGGGTTACGTGTTTTCTTCCACGCTTCGTATGCTGCCTTCGTCGCTTCATTGGGTGGATATGTTCCGGGCAACGCCGCGCCTTCGCGAATGCGCTCAGTCAGAAACTCTTCCAGTTGTTCCTGTTCGGCGGCTGCCTTGGCGACGTCGGCCGCCATCTCGCGCGGGATCACCACCACGCCGTCTGCATCGCCCACGATCACATCGCCCGGGAACACGGCGACCCCGCCGCAGCCGATCGGCACGTTGATATCGATGGCGTGATGGCGCAGCAGATTCGGCGGCGCGCTCGCGCCGGCGCAGAACACCGGCAGGCCGAGCGCGGCGATGGTAATGCTGTCGCGCACCGGACCGTCCGAGACCATGCCGGCGACCCCGCGCATCTTCAGGCGCTGCGTCAGGATCGAGCCGAACGACGCGCTATTGCGCTCGCCGCGGCAGTCTTGCACCAGCACGTGTCCAGCGGGAATCGTTTCGACGCATTTGCGCTGCGCATACTCCGGATTCGCAAACAGTTCGAGGACGTCGATGTCCTCGCGTGACGGGATATTGCGCAAGGTGAACGCTGGCCCCACCAGATTTTCGCCGGTCGGCGTAGCAAGTGGCGCGACACCCTGCATGAACGTGTTGCGCAGCCCGCGTTTGAACAACTGCGTGGTGAGCGTGGCCGTGCTGACATGACGGAGGGCTTCGAGCGTAGCGGGATCGAGTTCTTGCATCGTGAGATCGGGTGTTGTCGGGTTGAAAAGGAGAGACTACTTCAACGGATGTCGGAGCGTGGGCTCGAGTCCGTGATTGTCATGACCATCGTGATTGTGGCGACTTTCGCGGCTCTCGGATAGCGGCTCGGCCGAGGCCGGGTGCCTAGCCCGGTAGCCGGCCGAGAGTACGCCCCAGCGGCGCGCCCAGATGGCGGTGAGGATCGGCGTAAGCAGCGAGGTCACCACCACCGAGGTCGCGACCAGCGCGGTTGCCGCAGGTGCGACAGCCGCATAGCGCGGTTCGATGCCGGCGATGATCTGCGGCACGGCCACCGCTGCGCCCGCGGTCGACGCGGCGCCGATGCCCGCCGTGCCGTTGCCGCGCGCGAGAAAAATATCGGCCAGCACGAGCGTGGTACCGGTCACAAAAATCACGCAGATGCCGATCAGCACGCCGAGCAGACCCGTGTCGAGGATGACGCGAAAATCGAGGTTGTTGCCGAGTGCAAACGCAAAGAACGGCACCATCACCGCCACGGCCTGGCCGAAGAACTGCCGCAAGTCGCTATCCAGATTGCCGAGGATAAAGCCGATCAAAAACGGCAGCAGGGCGCCGAGCAGGGTTGCATACGGAAAGCTCGCGAGCCCGGCAATGCCGAGCGTCACCATTGTCATGAACGGACCCGACTCGAGCGACATCAGACAAAACGCGCCCGCTTCTTCCTTGGTGCCGTATTGCTGCATCAGCGCCATATACAAACCGCCGTTGCTCTCGTTCATCACGCAGATCACGGTGAGCACGGACAGGCCAGTGAGAAAGCCCGAGGTGATACCGCCCGGCGGCAGGAAGTGCGAGGCAATCACCCCGGCGACGGCGGCCGTCAACACCTTTGTGACAACCAGCACGCCGCTCTTGCGCAGCACGATTGGTGTGGCCTTCAGGCTGATGCTGGCGCCCATGCAGAAGAACCAGACCGCGAGGATCGGCAGTGTGCCGGTAATCAGCGCATTGGAGAAAGACCCCAGGAACTTGCCGGCGTGCGGCGCGAACGTATGCACGCACGCGCCGAGCAGCAGGGGGACGAGCATCAGCCCGCCGGGAATACGGTCGATCGCCTTCTTGATTTTCATGCCGGATGCTCCTCCACGGACGGTCTGCCCGATCGGTTTGTTGTCTTTGTCGCGCCCGGCCGGACTCCGTGCAGGTCACGGATGCAATAGCGCAGGCATCCGAGTCGATGCGCGCCACGGTCGTCGCCTGGATCGAAATTTAGCATTGGCGAGTCGCGCCGCCCGGAAATTAGTGACGCTTTGAAGTCATCGTTTACACCTAAGCAAGGCAGGCAAAAAATGGCATGACGTGGCAGATTTTGCACACTGCCGTGGTGCGGCCGCAGGTTCGGGATCGCTGGGTCAGGACCTGCCCGGATGCGACGCCGCAGTCGGCGCGGGCCTTCAGCCAGGCGCGACGGCGCTCCACAATGCACGCGGGCAGGCGGGGGCTCACGCGTACAGCGGGCAAGGCACGCGACATGCTAAAAGCGTGGGGGCCGTTGGGAGCCGGGACGTCGTGTTCTGGGGCGCCGTGCAGCGCAAAGGCGCATGCGCGTCGGACCCAATGGGCCTATTTCATGCATGTGACTTGTCGGTGCACGAGGATGCACTGCACATCACAGCGGCACAGCGACTCATCAGGTGTTTTTGTTACAGAACGATTGCAACTCGTCGCGCGAAATCGAGTCGGAGCTTGCGAACTGCTCATGACGAACAAGCGGGGTCAACTGAACCGTGACGTCGAGCGCGATACAATGGTGCCTTGTCGGGCCTAACCTGCTTTTTAGCAACAACCAAAAAATGAACGGAGTGTTGAGACTCGATCAGGCAACGATCGTACTCGTCGAAGATGACCTGCAAAGCCGGGAATCGTTGACGCTGTTGCTTGAATCGGAGGGCGCGCATGTCGTCGCAGTGGCGGATGCGGAAGAGGGCGTCGAAGCGGCGCTGCGGGTGTCACCCGATGCGGTGGTTTGCGATCTTGAACTGCCATGTATGGACGGCTTCTACCTGATCCAGCGGATTCGCGATCACGAGATTCGTGGCAATCATGCGCCGGCGGTCGCGGTAGCGCTTACCGGCCATACCGATGACGCCTACCGCTTGCGCAGCATCGGCGAGGGCTTCCAGCATTTCATGACCAAGCCGGCCAGGCCGGATGAACTGGTCGATCTGCTGCGCGACGCAATTGACGCCCGGGCAGCTGGTTAAACGGCGGCTGCGTGGTGCAGTGAGGCGCTACTGAAACTGGCGCTTTCCACCCACTCCCCCGGGCATTAAAACCTGGGGCGGGTCCGGCGTTTTCTCTAACGGGATCAGGTACGAATCAGGCGCCGCCCGCCGTCGCCTTCGCTGCAGCACTGGCCTCAGCGGCCTGGCACGCGGAACACAAGCCCTTCAATTCGATTTCATCGCTGGCGAGACGGTAGCCGGCGTCTTCGATCTGCGCCACCAGCGCTTGCCGCAGCTTCGGCTGATGCAGTTCGGTGACATTGCCGCACTGCTGGCACACCACGAGAATGCCATGCTGACACTGGGTCAGGTCGTGACAGACGGTGAACGCGTTGATCGATTCGATCCGATGCACGAGCCCGGCCGAGAGCAGGAAGTCGAGTGCCCGATAAACCGTGGGCGGTGCGGAACCGGGGTGAATCTGCCGCATGTCGTCGAGCAGTGAATACGCCTTGGTGGCGCGGCCCGAGGCCAGCAGCAGCTCCAGCACCTTGCGCCGGATCGGCGTGAGTTTCTCGCCGCGTTCGCGGCAATATTCGTCTGCCAGCACGAGCGCGGCTTCCGGTGAAGCGGCCTGCAGGTGCCCATGATCATGTTCGTGATCGTGCGCATGACCATGCGGATGGTCGTGCGCACTCTCTTGAGCCGTGGCTTGAGCGAGGGCGGCTTTTTCGGCGGCCGTGGAAGGCTTTGCGTTCTTCATACGCAGATTATAAGGTCCATCGCGGTTCGGCGTGGCTGGGCGGTGGCGAGCACGTAGGCGACATGCGTCGTAGGCGCAACTCCACGTCGGGGCCTGCCTTGTTCCCGGTTCTCGATGGATGCCGCGCCGGGTGGCCCTCAGTCGAATTCCACCGCAAACCCGCGCTGCACGCCGGGACGCGCGAATAGCGTTTCGTACCAGCGTTGCACGTTGGGATAGGTGGCGAGGTCGACCTTATGGCGTTCGTGCCGCCATGCCCAACCGAGAATCGCGAAATCCGCCACTGACAGTTCCCCCGCGACGAACTCCACTTCCGCCAGTCGCCGGTTGAGCACGCCGTACAGGCGGTTCGTTTCGTCCGAGAAGCGCTTCAGGCCGTACCGGCGATCGGCTTCCGCTTCGAGCGCGGCGAAGTGGTGCACCTGGCCGGGCATCGGGCCGAAGCCGCCCATCTGCCACATCAGCCATTCGAGCACGGGCACCCGCTCGCGCAGACTGGCCGGCAGGAACTTGCCGGCCTTTTCGCCGAGATAGAGCAGGATCGCGCCCGATTCGAACACACTGATCGGCTGTCCACCCGAACCGCCCGCACTACCCGCAGCATTGGGGCCGTCTGTATCGACGATGGCCGGAATCTTGTTGTTCCAGCTGATGCGCAGGAATTCGGGCTGGAACTGGTCTCCCTTGCCGATGTTGATCGGTACCACCGTGTAGGGCAGTTCCATTTCTTCCAGGGCAACGGTGACCTTGCGGCCATTCGGCGTGCCCCAGGCGTAGAGCGTAATTGTCATATAAGTCCAATCAGAGGCAGCCGTTCAGGTCAGCGGAAAGTCGATGTACTTCTTGAAGCCCGTGCGAGTAGCGAGGCGCGAGTACCAGCGTTCGAGATTCGGCAGCGGCGGACGCTCGATGCCGTCCAGCCCGAACCAGCGCTTTGCAAATGCGCCGATTACGATGTCAGCCAGCGTGCACTTCTCGCCTTCGAGGAAGAAGCGTCCCTGCAGATGCGTGTCGACCAGCTTCCACAGCACGGTCACAGCGGCGAGGTCGGTGGCGAGCCTGGCGGTATCGCGTTCGGCAACGGGCGTGCGCACGATGCTCCAGAACACCGGACGTTCGGCGGGCTGCAGCGTGGACAGCGACCAGTCCAGCCAACGGTCGATGCTCGCGCGCTGCTGCGGCTCCCGCGGATAGAGCGGGCTCGACGAGCCGTATTGCATCACCAGGTAGCGCAGGATCGAATTCGATTCCCACAGTACAAAATCGCCGTCGACCAGCGTCGGAACGCGGGCGTTGGGATTCATCGCCAGATATTCCGGCTCGTTGTTGCGACCGAACTGCAGGCCCGCATCGATACGCTCATACGGCAGCACGAGTTCGTCGCAACACCATAACACTTTCTGGACGTTGACCGAGTTGGCGCGTCCCCAGATCGTAATCATCCGGTAGATCCTTTTTTTTGCTGGTCTTCTGGTTGGCAAGCCGCACGGGGGTGCGGCGTTCAGCCAGTAACGATACACGATGCAGCCTTTTATTGCCCTGCCTCAGCCGAATGGCCGATGCCGGAACGGCATGTGCGTTGCGTACAATGGGCGCACCCGAACATGACGAGGCATCACATGGCCCGCATTGTCCCTGACGACTGGAAAAACCTCGCTGCCACCGGCGCCGCCGCGCGCGAACGCGAAACCCTGGCGCTGCTGGAAGGGGCTTTGTCCGACGATTACACGGTGTATCACGGCGTGCACTGGACGCGGCTCAACCAGGGCTTCTCGGTGTTCGGCGAAGCCGATTTCGTGATCGTCAGTCCCTCGGGGCGCGTGATGATCGTCGAACAGAAAACCGGTTTCTTGCGCGAGACTCCGAAGGGGCTCGTCAAGGTGTACCTGCAGACCGAGCGCAACGTGGCGATCGCGCTGGCACGGACCATCGAAGGCATGCACCGGCGCTTCACTGCCGCCTTCGGCGGCACCTACTTCATCGAGGAATTGCTGTACTGCCCGGACCACGTCGTGAAAGATGCGGCGATTGCCGGCGTGAACCCGGCACGGATCGTGGATGCCACGCGCAAGGAGCGGCTCGCCGCGATCATCCGCGAGGCGTTGCCGGCCGACGAACCGCGCCTTGCCTGCGCTGCCAAGATTCACCACTTTCTTGCCGACGAACTCGCGCTGTCGCCCGATGCCAGCGCCCTGGTCGGCCAGGCGGGCACGCTCGTCACCCGGCTCGCCGGCGGTCTCGCGACGTGGGCACGGCGGCTCGAGTTCACGCCGTTTCGCCTGCGCGTCGCCGGTACCGCGGGTTCGGGCAAGACGCAGTTGGCCGTGCAGGTCATGAAGGATGCGGTCGCGCGCGGCCAGCGGCCCCTGTACGTGTGCTTCAACCGGCCGCTCGCCGACCATATCGCGCGGGTGGCGCCGCCCGAAGCGAAAGTGGCGAACTATCACCAGTTGTGCGACTGGATTGCCCGCGACGGCGGCCGCACGCCGGACTTCCAGGCCGCGGACATTTTCGACCAGCTCGAAAAGACCTTTGCCGACACGCCGATCGACGCCCGCTGGCAATTCGACGTCCTGATCGTCGACGAAGGCCAGGACTTCCAGCAGCCCTGGGTCGGCGCGCTCGAACGCCTGTTGCGAATCTTTACATGCGTGCGCCAGTCGATTTGCCCGGCTGGACTACGCTCAAGGAGACCACCAACTATCGCAGCCCGCGCGACATTCTCGACTTCGTGCGCGACGTGGTGGGCGGCGAGGTGCCGCTGGCCGCGGCGCTCTCGTCCGGCAGTCCGTTCGACGGCTCCGATCTGTCGCTCTCCACATACGACGAGGCGCACGCGGCCGAGGCTTGCATCGACGCCACCAAGCGGGCGATTACCCAGGCGCTCTCACTAGGGTTTCGCAAGCAGGACATTGCGGTGCTGTCGTTTCGCGGGCGCGAAGGTTCGGCGCTGAGCTCGCTCGATCAGCTCGGACCGCATCGCCTGCGCAGCTTCACCGGCAAGTACGACCTGTTCGGCAACCCGGAATACCGCGAGGGCGACGTGCTGCTGGAGTCGATCTACCGCTTCAAGGGGCAATCGGCGCCCTGCGTGATCTTCACGGAAGTGGATTTCGACAGCTTCGACGAGCGCAGCGCGCGCAAGCTGTTCGTCGGTGCCACGCGCGCGACGATGAAGCTGATCGTGGTGGCCTCGCAGAGGGCGGCGCGGCATCTGCGGGTGGCGGACGGCAAGGCCTGAGCGGCGGTAGAGCGTGCGCAGTGCCTGGGCGCTCAGCCACGCTTTTTGATGTCCCTCAGTTTGACGATATGATGCGTGCGGTTTGGCCGTTCAGCCCCACGAGGGCGGGGACGGCGGAGAGCACGTCGGGATCGGGTCTGCGACGCCTCTGGATACCGGCGGGGTATCGGGAGGAAACGGGTCGGTTGCGGGCAAGCGGGTCACGGCGGAACAAGAAAACAGATGAGAATAAGGTCTGTCACATGGTCTACACCAGCAAAGGCACGCGCTGGATTTCGTGTCTCGCGATCGCGTTAGGAGCGCTTGGGGCCGGCCTCGCGCATGCCGCCACGCTGTCGCTCGACGTAGGGGGCAAGGTTGCCGCAACCAATGACCCCTCCCGTACCGTCTATCACCTGACGGAAGCGCAGCTTCTTGCGCTGCCCGTTCACTCCATCACGACATCGACCACCTGGACGGCCCGCTCGACCTTCACAGGTCCCGCGCTCGCGGATATCCTGAAGCTGGTCGGCGCCCATGGCAGCCAGATCGAAGTCCATACGCTCGACGACTACACGGAAACGATCCCGGTATCGGACTGCGATCGCTACGGGGTGATCGTTGCGTATAGCATGAACGGCAAGCGTTTAAAGGTCAGCGACTTCGGACCGCTGTTTCTCATGTATCCGCGCGATGCGTTCCCATCGGAACTCTCGGGCGCCGCCGCGGACTCGAAATTCGTATGGCAAATCAAGGGCTTGATCGTCAAGTGATGCCGCACCGGCTGCGGCGTTGGCTGCTGGTGGGGGTTTGGGTCACCGCACTCGCCGCGCCGGTCGGGGCGATCGGCTATCTGATGTACGCCAACCTGCTCAACCCGCGCTCCACGCAGTTGCTGACAGGCACGTACGACGGCTTCTATTGGGACGCCGCGCAACTGCAGATCGCCTACGCCCGCCTCGAGAACCAGTTACTGCTGTACCGCAGCGGCACCGATGTCGATTACCCGCGGTTGCAGTTGCGCTATGAAGTGCTGCAGTCGAAGCTGCACGTGATGGCCGGCTCGACGCGCATGCTGGCCGGCCAGCTCGCGTTGCTGCAGCGCCAGGAGGATGAGATCCGCACGCTCGAAGAGACGCTGGACGAACTCGAGCCCAACCTCGATGCGCTGCCGAAGGATCCTCACCAGGCCGACCTTATCGTTGCAGCGTTGCGCGCGCATTGGCAGGAGGTCAACGATCTGGCCTTGACCCGGCGCTTTGCCGATGTGGCCGACCGCGAAGCGCTGAGCCGCGATTTCATCGACAAGCGGCGCATGCTGTTTGCCGCCGGCATCATGCTGATGCTGCTCTCCGCCGCGGCCACGCTGCTGCTGGTGGTGAACGGCCGCCGCCGCAGCCGCCTGATCCGCCAGCAACGCGCCGCGCTCGAAGCCGAGCACCAGGCCACTCGTGCCGCGCGTGAAGCGAGTCTGGCGAAGGACGCCTTCCTCGGCATGATCAGCCACGAGTTGCGCACGCCGCTGCATGCGATCGTGTCGTCGATCGAACTGCTCGGCTTCAATTTTCAGTCCGACGCGGACCGCAAAGTGATCCAGCGGCTCGAAAGCGCGGCACGGCATCTGGAAGCGCAGATGCGCGATCTGACCGATTACGCGCGCCTCGGCGCCGGCAAGCTCGAATTGCGCTATGAGCAATTCGAGCCGCGCGAACTGCTGGCTTCGATCGTCGACGAGCACACACCCGCTGCGCAGGCGCGAGGGCTGACGCTCGCCAGCGAAGCGAGCGGCCTGACTGGACCGGTGGACTCCGATCCGCACCGGATCCGCCAGATTGTCAGCAACCTGGTGACCAACGCGATCCGCTACACCGAGAAGGGTTCGGTACGGGTGCGGCTGGTGCAGCGGCTGGCCGTGCTGACCATCGAGGTAAGCGACACCGGGCCGGGCGTGCCGCCCAAGCAACTGCCGCTGATGTTCAAGGAATTTACCCAACTCGACGGCTCGCGCACCCGGCGCTTCGAGGGGGCGGGCATGGGTCTCGCGATTGTCCAGGGGCTCTTGAAGCTGTTCGGTGGCAGCGTCGCGGTGGAAAGCAAGGTGGGCGAGGGCACGACCTTCAACGTGACGATTCCGGTGGGGCCGGTCGAGGCTGTCAAGCAACCCGATGCGAAGGCGGCGAGCGCCCAGGACGGCGGCCACTCGCAGGTGTTGATCGTCGACGACAACGGCCTGATTCGCGAATCGCTGCTGGAAATGATCGCGCACATGGGTTACGAGGCCACCGCAGTCGCCAATGCCAAAGATGCCCTCGCATGGCTCGACGTGCGGCGCTGCGATGTGCTGCTGCTGGACCTGCATATGCCGGATCAGGACGGCTACACCTTCTTCGCCGAATTCACCGCGAGGAGCGGACCGTCCGCAGGCGCACCCGTGATCGCGATCAGCGCGTATGCACCGGAAGCGCCGCCCACCGACACGGCGCCGTTTTTCGAGTACCTGGTGAAGCCGGTGCACTATGAGCAGTTGCGCGCCGCGTTGCAGCGGGCGCTGGCGGTGCGCAGTCTGGTTTGATGTTGGCTTGCAGCGTTGACCGCTGGCGGTGCGCCCGGCGCGATTTGGCCTGCAGTCTATCCGGTGTTCACGTCCGCTCTATGCAGCCCGCTTCACGCGCGTTTCAAGCCCGGTTCAGACGTTTGGACAGATCCGCGACGAGAATCGCCATGCGCGCCGGCTTCTCATAGCACGCCACGTTGTAATTGCGGATGATCTCGCTGATCTCCGACTCGCTGGCCTTGCCGGTTAGCAGCTCGCCGGTCAGCACGAACACCGGCGCCTCCGGGTTTTCAGATGCACGCACGGCGCGAATGGCCGCCGCGGAAGTCTGATTGCCGAATAGCCAGTCGATCACGACGCCGTCGAACACCTGCGTCTGCAACTGCTCGACGAACGCACCAAGACCGTAGATCGCCACCGAAGTGAAACCGCTGCGCTCGAGATAGTCGCGCAGGTTGTCGGCGGAGGCCTGATCGTCGTCGACCACCGCGATCAGCGGTTTGTCCGCTTCCGAGCGGCGCGGGTAGATCTCGATCTTGTGAACTTCGAATGCGCTTTGATACAGCGCGCCATCATGACGCGTGACACGCCATTGTCCCATCTTCGAATAGGCAACGAATTCGGGGCGGCTGCCGGGTTCGAGCGGCGCGCCCACCCAGGCAGTGCACGCAAGCTCGATGCCGCCGACCGAGAACACGGATTCCTGAGCAATGGCGCCGACCATGCCGGGGTCGAGCGACTGCGCGCCGAACAGTTGCGCAGCCGGTTCGCCGAACACCTCGGCCACTTTCTTGATCTGCGACAGCGTCCATGGGCTGTTGCCACGCAGCTTGCGGTGCCCTTGAGAAAAACTCAGATCGAGAATGCGGCAGAGCTCCGTAGTCTGTTGCCGCTTACCGATGCCGTGACGGCTCATCAACTCGCGCACGCGTTCCGCGACTGCGATGGAGTCAGGTGAGGTTGCTTCGTTGGCCATACTGCGTGGAGGTCCGTCTCTTTTTAAATGGTATCGGGTGAAGGACGCGAAAAGACTTGATGGCGATGGGTTGCAGCGCCTTCTTTGCGAGCCGACCGGCTACGCATGGGAGAGCAAATGTACAGCAAAAAAACGTGGCGTTGCTGCTTTTGTGGAGCCCCAGCGAGGATGTCGCGGGTTTGCCTGATCGGAGTGCGCCGGCCGATTCCACGCTCGGGTCATGCCCAATGCGCGTTGCGTATTTTACCGAGGAAACGTAGACCGACGTGTAATGAAATGTGATCCATTGTGGTCTTTCTTAGGGCGCGGTTGCGCCGTGAACACGCGCCGTGAAGACGGTTTAGCAATTGAGCAAGACATGCCTTCGGTCGATCTGGCAGAGTTCCGTCTGCGATGCCGTCCCAACTATCCCGATCTCATTCATGAAACACAAGACCATTCGCCATACCGGCGTGCCGTACTACTCGCAATGGGGTAGCCCTGAATGGGTGCAGTCGATCGTCGAAGAGGACGCCGATCCGTGCGACGACCCCGCATGGCAACGCAGCGGCTTCACGGAGCAGGAGCACTACCGTTTCTGGGCGCAACGTCTGTGCGGGCTGACGTGCCTCGAATCCGCGCTGGACTTCTGGGGCATCGAGCATGCGCCGCGCGCCACGCTGCTCGACGAAGCGTTACACCATGAGGTGTACCGGATGCGCGAAGACGGCGGCGTCGATGGCCTGATTTACCGGCCATTCGCCAGTTGGGCCGAGCAGGCCTTCGGTCTGCAGGTGGAGGTGTTGCCCGAGGCAACGCTGGAGGAGATTGCTGCGCGCATCGACAACGAGACGCTGGCGATCATTTCGGTGAGCCCGGAAATCCGCCGTCCGCACGCGCCGAACGCACAGCGCGGCGGCCATCTGATCCTGCTGCATGGGCGCGATCCGGACGGCGTCTGGTTTCACAATCCGTCCGGCATCGCGCCGTACCAAAGCGATGTCTACATGCCGTTCGCTACGGTCGCGCGCTTTTACGCCGGCCGCGGTTTGACGCTGACTCGCCCTGCCAGCCGCCCGGCGGACTGAACGATGCCACGCCCTGGGTAGCTTCCCGGGTCCGATTTCTGCTGAGGGGACAGATGGGCAGCGGGAGAATTCGCTGCTGATCAGCGCTGACCGGTTTGACGGGGATCGTGGACGAGGGCGTCCGGCAGCCCTTCGTCGTGACCGGCGGCCAGCATCACCTGATACAGGCTATGACGCTCGGAAGAACGCCACATGAGGCGTGCGAGGCGGCTGATCGTTTTACGCAACGATGACGCCCGCTCGCCGGCGGTGACGGGAGCGACACGGGACGAAACGAATTGGCTGGACATCTCGGCACCTGATCAAGGGGGGGTAGGGGTTAATACCTAATTTTCCCATTGTAGGAGTGTCAAAAATCTCGGTGTGCAGTGCAGCAAAAATTCTTTCGTTGTGGTGTCGGAGCGGCATGATTGCGCCGCCCCTGTATCGGCCTTCGATCGACTTGCCAACCCGGAGCCCTTATGAACCGATACCCCGCCCTGATTGCCGCCGGCCTGCTTGCGCTGCTGACGGTCAGCGAAGCGCGCGCGGCGACCCAAGACGAACAGGAAAAGGCCTGCCGCGGCGATGCAATGCATTTTTGCAGCGCGGAAATTCCGAACAAGGCCAAGATCACGGCATGCATGAAGCAGCACGTGAGCGAACTGAGCCCGCCCTGCCAGGCGATGTTCAAGCAAGGTGGCCATTCCTCCGGCAACGCCGCGAGCTCGACCAAGGACTAGGACTTGGAGCATTGGGTGCGTTGAGGGCCGCGCCGGTGCGGGATCGCGGCGCCGGCGGCCGCGCTGCCCGTCACTTCGGCGCGATGTCGCGGCGCACGCGCATGATGTGCTGCGCGACGTAGAACGCCGCCGCGTCGGCATCGCCGCCGACAATCGCTTCGTAGATCAAGCGGTGTTCAGACACGTAAAGGCGAATCCGGCCTGCATCGTAAATGCCGTCGTCCTTGAGCCGCTTCCAGAGCGGCTGGTCCATGGTCTTCGCGACTTCGTCGGCGATTTTCACCAGCAACGCGTCGCCGGTCATGACCGCCAACTGGCGATGAAACAACCGGTCGCTGTTGTTCCATCGGACGCGCTGCTCCGGATCGGCGATGTCGACGATCGAATCCATCTGTGCGAGATAGTGCTCGGCCAGTGCGTCCCGCTGGCCGTGCGTTGCCGCGCGCCTGGCGATAGCCGGTTCGAGGATCAGCCGCACGTCGAGCGTCGAGGTCGGGCTGAAATCCGGATCGGCCAGCGACGCGGGTTCCAGCGGCGCCGCCGCCAGGCGCTGCAATGCATCCGCGCAGACGTAGGTGCCCGAATTGCGGCGCGTAATCACCAGTCCTTCGTTCTGCAGGGCGCCTATCGCCTCGCGCACTGCCGGGCGTCCCACGCCAAACCGGGCGGCCAGCTCACGCTCCGACGGCAGACGCGAATCCGCCGCGAACTGCCCGTTGCGAATCTCGGCGCGAATGCGCTCGGAGACCTGCTCGTAGATCTGCTTCGGGCGAAAGGTGCTTTCCATAGCGAGGGCGGGGCTGGCCATAAACACCTGTTTGTCAGTGGCTTACTGATCTCTATTCGAACCAGATTGCCGGAACAATTTTTGAAATTGGTTGATGTGAAACCAAAGGTGGTCTACATTTTGATCCAGTATAGAACAGGATGGAGACAACCGAATGGTGTGCAATAAGGTATTTTCGGCGCACGCGCCGCAAGCGGGCGAGGGTTGCCACGCGCTATGAAATTGAATCGCGTCATTAGCACGGTCGAAGTGCACACAGGCGGCGAGCCGTTCCGGATCGTCACGAGCGGGCTGCCGAAGTTTCCCGGCAAGACCATTGTCGAGCGGCGCACGTGGCTCAAAGAGCATCAGGACCACCTGCGCCGCGCGCTGGTGTTCGAGCCGCGCGGCCATGCGGATATGTACGGCGGCTACCTGACCGAACCGGTCAGCGAGGGCGCCGACTTCGGCATCATCTTCGTGCATAACGAAGGCTATAGCGACCATTGCGGTCATGGCGTAATCGCGCTGGCGACCGCCGCTGTGGCGCTCGGCTGGGTCGAGCGCACCGAGCCGGAGACGCGTGTGGGCATCGATGCGCCGTGCGGTTTTATCGAAGCCTTCGTCAAATGGGATGGTGATCACGCGGGCAGCGTGCGCTTTGTCAACGTCCCTTCGTTCATCTGGCAGCGCGACGTCACGGTGAGCACGCCGAGCTTCGGCGAGGTGAAGGGGGATATCGCCTTCGGCGGTGCGTTTTATTTCTACACGTCCGGCAAGCCGTTCGACCTGAACGTGCGCGAAACGGAGGTGGACCGTCTGATCCAGTTCGGCGCCGAAGTGAAGCGCGCGGCCAACGAAGCGTTCAAGGTGGTGCATCCGCACATCCCCGAAATCAACCATATTTACGGCACGATCATCGACAACGCGCCGCGCCACGCAGGCTCGACGCAGGCTAATTGCTGCGTGTTCGCCGACCGCGAGGTGGATCGTTCGCCGACCGGATCGGGCACTGCGGGGCGGGTCGCGCAACTGTATCTGCGCGGCGAGTTGGGGCGCGACGAGACGCTCGTCAACGAATCGGTGATCGGCACGATTTTTCGCGGCCGGGTGCTGTCCGAAACGAAGCTCGAACGCTTCGACGCGGTGATTCCGGAAATCGAGGGCGACGCGCATATCTGCGGCTTCGCAAACTGGATCGTCGACGAGCGCGATCCGCTAACGTATGGCTTTCTCGTGCGCTAAGCGGCGCATGCTGATGGAGACACCCCGTTTATGACTCACCCGGCCACCCAGATCTTCGACGCCGCTGCCACCGCGCGGCTCACGCCCTATGCGGAACTCGTGGAGGCGCTGAAAACCGCGTCCATCGATTATGCCCAGCAACGTATCGTGAGCCCGGAGCGGCTCGTCGTGCCGCTCAACGAGGGCGGCATCATGCTGTCGATGCCGGCCACCGCGCCCGATCTCGGCATCCACAAGCTGGTCAACGTCTGTCCGGCCAACGGCCCGCGCGGCTTGCCGACCATCCATGGCCAGGTGATGGCGTTCGACGCCGACACCGGCGAGACGCTGTTCATCCTCGACGGTCCGACCGTCACTGGCCGGCGTACCGCCGCTATGTCGATGCTCGGCGTGCAGACTTTCAAAGGCGGCGCATCCGGCCGCTCGGCGCCGCGCGAGTTTCTGCTGATCGGCACCGGCACGCAGTCCGCGAATCACGCGGAAGCGATCGGCGAACTGTTCCCCGACGCCCTCGTGCGGGTAAAGGGCAGTGCGCCGGCGAAGGCCGAAGCATTTTGCGCCGCGCATCGCGACAAAGCGCGCAATCTGCAGCCGCTGGCGGGCGCGGACGTGCCGGATTCCGTCGATGTCGTGATTGCCCTCACGACCAGCAAACAGGCGGTCTACGACGAAGCGCCGCGCGCGGAGCGGCTGGTGATCGGTGTCGGGGCGTTCACGCCGGCGATGCTGGAACTCGGCGCGCGCACCGTGCACGGCAGCGCGCTCTACGTCGACGATCTGGCCGGCGCGAAACACGAAGCCGGGGACTTCATCCAGGCAGGCGTGGATTGGGCCAGTGTGACCGGCATCGCCGCAGTGGTGAGCGGTACGGCGTCGCTGTCTGCGGCCAGCACGCCCGTGCTATTCAAGAGCGTCGGTTGTGCCGCGTGGGATCTGGGGGCGTGCCGGGTGGCGCGCGCGGCTTTGCAGCGCGCATAAACCTGTAGTTTTTCTACACCGTCGGCCGCATGCGGCGTGCAAACAATCCGAAAACGTTGCACCATAGGCGTTTGCCAGAAAATGCCGGCTACCGGCATTTTTGCCCTTTCACGTTGCCTTTAGCGACGCCTTTCACGACGGTGACATCGCGCTATGATTACCCAACACGCTTCTGCCACCCCAGACCTGCCGCTCGATATGATCATCTTCGGCGGCACGGGCGACCTCTCGTTCCGCAAGCTGCTGCCCGCGCTCTACATGGCGCATCTGCACTGCAATCTGCCGCCGGAGACCCGCATTCTCACGATTGGCCGCAAGCCGTGGTCGCGTGAGGAATACATCAGCGAATTCATGGAATTGAAGGCGAAGCCCTTCATCGAAAAGAAAGCGTTCGATGCCGCCGCCTGGGACAAATTCCTCGCCATGTTCGAATACGTGCGCATGGACGTCGATTCGGCAGAGGACTATCAGCGTCTGAAGGAAGTATCGCGGCCCGACGCGCGGCGCGTGTTCTATCTCGCCACCTCGCCCGATCTGTTCACGAACATTTGCGACAACCTCTCGGCCGCGGGCCTGATCGACGAGCATGCGCGCGTGGTGCTGGAAAAGCCGCTGGGTCACGATCTGGCGTCGGCGCAGGAGATCAACACCGATGTCGGCCGGCATTTCAGCGAAGCGCAGATCTACCGGATCGACCACTACCTCGGCAAGGAAACGGTGCAGAACCTGATGGTGCTGCGCTTCGGCAACGCGATTTTCGGCCCGCTGTGGCAGGCGCCGTATATCAAGAGCGTGCAGATCACGGTGGCGGAGACCGTCGGCGTGGGCAGCCGCGCGGGCTTCTACGATAAGACGGGTGCATTGCGCGACATGGTGCAGAACCACCTGCTGCAACTGCTGTGCATCGTTGCCATGGAACCGCCGGTGTCGCTCGACCCGGATGCGGTGCGCGACGAAAAGCTCAAGGTGCTGCGCTCGCTGCGTCCGATGACGCCCGAAGATATCGCGCGCGACACCGTGCGCGGCCAGTACACCGCGGGCGCGGTGGATGGCGAGGCGGTCAAGGGTTATCTCGAAGAAGACAACGTGCCGGCCAACAGCCGCGCCGAAACCTTCGTCGCGTTGCGCGCGCAGATCAATAACTGGCGCTGGGCCAACGTGCCGTTTTACCTGCGTACCGGCAAGCGTATGCAGAAGAAGGTGTCGGAGATCGTCATCGAGTTCTCCGAAATGCCGTTCTCGATCATTCCGAGCGGCCCGCACCACTATGGCAATCGCCTCGTGATCCAGTTGCAGCCGGAAGAATCGATCCAGTTGCAGATGATGGCCAAGGAACCGGGCAGCGGCATGCACATGCTGCCGGTGAACCTCAACCTCGATCTGCAGGAGGCGTTCACCGAGCGCCGTGCCGAAGCCTATGAGCGCTTGTTGATCGACGTGGTTCGCGGACGTCTCACGCACTTCATGCGCCGCGACGAACTCGAAGCGGCATGGGCGTGGGCGGAGCCGGTTCTGGACGGCTGGAAGAAGTCGGGCGAACGGCCGCGTGGATACTCCGCCGGCACCTTCGGTCCGGCAGCGTCTACTGCCTTGATGGCGCGGGAAAATGCCGTATGGGCGGAAGAATCGCAATACGGCGACTAACCGTTTAGTGCTTCGCGTGGCAAAGGCGGCCGCTGGATCGGGCCGCTTTTGTTGTTGTGGGCATCATCGTTAAGATTCCTTAATAGACGTCCACGCGCCCAGGAAACGTTTCGTCGAACACCGCGGCGTCCTCAGCCGGCACGGCGCCGCGCTGCTCGCGGAACATCACCGGCGGCACGCCGAACTGCTTGCGGAATTCGCGTCCCAGGTGCGAGGCGTCCGAGAAACCACAGCTCGATGCGATATCGGCCACGGTGCGGTCCGAACTGGTCAACAGCCACGCGGCGGTCCGCAGGCGAACCTGTTTGGCGAACGCTTGCGGGCTCTTGCCGGTCTCCGCCTTGAAGAGCCGCTCCAGTTGCCGCGGCGACATATCTAGCTTGCAAGCCAGTTCTTCGAGCGGCAACGAGCGCCCGACATGCTGTTCCATCAGCAGGATCGCCCGCTTGACCTTCGGATGCGTGGCGGGTTCCAAACCCGGAGGATGGGGCTGAGGCGCGTTGCCTTTCTGCATCTCGCCGACCAGCAGAATGCGTAGCGCCTTTTGCACCGTCGCGTGCTCGAAGTGCCTGAGCAGAATCGCGGCGGCGATGTCGATCGACGCGCGCCCGCCGGAGCAGGTGATGCGGCGCCGGTCGATCACGAACAGGCGGTCGGCAATCAGCGCGTCCGAGTTCACCGACGGAAAGCGCTCGACAAAGTCCCAGTAGTGAAACCAGCTCACGCAGATGCGGTGCTCGTTCAACACGCCAGCGCGCATCAGCGCAAACACGCCGGTGCAGATGCCGACCAGCGTGGTATTGCCGCGCGCGGACTGGCGGATGAACTGCAGCGTCTCGTCATTGGCCTGGGGACCGGAGTGCAGCAGGCCGCCCACCACCACCACGTAATCGAACGGCTCGGCGTTCTCGAAGGTCTCCCATGGCGTGATCTGGATGCCGCAACTAGCCCGTACCGGCGCCAGCGTGTCGCCGATCACGCTCCACGAGCAACGCACCGGCTTGCTGTAATCGCCTTCGTCGGCGGATAGCCGCAGCATGTCGACGAAGCCGGAAAACGCCGTCAGCGTGAAATTCGGCAGCAGCACGATGCCGAAACGGATGCGCTCTTTGAGGACGCCGTCGATGGAAGTCAGCGGTAACGATTCTGCGGTTTTCATGGTGCAACTGCGCCAGGGTGCCTCATAGGCAAATGGGAGTCAAAGGGGCCGGACGGGGCCAAACCGGGGCCAACCCGGCGGGACGCGCGCGGGCGCATGCGCGCGACGACCCTAGCGTCGCCGATCCGCGCTGCCGCGACTTGCGCTTTTCCGCCATCAACCATCGCAGAAACGAACCGCTGCCGTGCCTTATGGCGCGGTGGCGTCGCCGTCCCAGGTCGATGGCGTTTTTGTTCTATCGGCCAATTTTACGCTTTGGTGTACTTGCGTCATGCAGAAAAGTACGTGGAATTCGCCGGAGCAAACGGTCTGCGCCACCACAGCGGTGCTCCGATCCAGCAATTCGACCCATTTGACCCATTACGACCAGGCAGCCCACATGAACGTCAGCGTCTTCGATCTGTTTAAGATCGGCATCGGTCCGTCGAGTTCGCACACGGTCGGCCCGATGATCGCCGCGTGCCGCTTCGCGTCGCATGTCGAGGATGCCAACCTGCTCGCCTTCGTGCGGCGCGTCAAGGTCGAGCTGTACGGCTCGCTCGGCGCGACCGGCAAAGGCCACGGCACGGACAAGGCGGTGCTGCTCGGCCTCGAAGGTCATCTGCCCGATACGATCGATCCGGACCTGATCGAGCCGCGTCTCGCACTGATTCGTCAGGAGAAGGAGTTATTGCTGCTCGGCAAACATCGCGTGCAATACGACGAGAAGGAACACCTGTCGTTCTTCCGCAAGCTGATGGCGGGCACGGGCGTGGTTCATCCGAACGGGATGCGCTTTCAGGCCTTCGATGAGAACGGCCAGTTGCTGGTCGAGAAAGAGTATTACTCGGTCGGTGGCGGATTCGTGGTGAATCGCGAGGGCGATCGGGTCAACGGTGTGCGCGCAGGCGGCGAGGTACCGTTTCCGTTTCGCACCGGCGACGATCTGATTCGCGTATGCCGTGAGAGCGGGTTGTCGATCGCGGAGGTGGCGCTGGCGAACGAGTGCGCGTCGCGCTCGCGTAAGGAAGTCCGCGAAGGTTTACTGGCAATCTGGCGCACGATGGCCGCTTGCGTCGAGCGCGGCTGCAAGGCACGCGGGGAGTTGCCCGGTCCGATGCGCGTGAAGCGCCGTGCCGCCGATCTGTCCAGCAATCTGCGCTTGCGCTCGGAAGAATCGTTGCGCGATCCACTATCGATGCTCGACTGGGTCAATCTGTACGCGATGGCCGTCAACGAAGAAAACGCCGCCGGAGGGCGCGTGGTGACGGCGCCGACCAACGGCGCGGCCGGGGTGATTCCGGCGATCCTGCACTACTACGTGAAGTTCGTGCCGGGTTCGAACGACGACGGCATCGTCACCTTCCTGCTGACCGCTGCGGCGATCGGGATCATCTACAAGGAAACTGCCTCGATCTCCGGCGCCGAAGTGGGCTGCCAGGGCGAAGTGGGGGTGGCCTGCTCGATGGCTGCTGCGGCGCTGGCCGCCGTGATGGGCGGCACGCCGACCCAGGTCGAGAACGCCGCCGAAATCGGCATGGAACACAATCTGGGCATGACCTGCGATCCGGTCGGCGGCCTCGTGCAGATTCCGTGCATCGAACGCAATGCGATGGGCGCGATCAAGGCGCTGAACGCGTCGCGCATGGCTCTCAAAGGCGACGGCCAGCACTACGTATCGCTCGACAACGTGATCAAAACGATGCGGGAAACCGGCGCCGATATGAAGACGAAATACAAGGAGACGTCGCGCGGTGGTCTCGCCGTGAACGTCATCGAATGCTAACTAATGGACTACTAACCACATGAGCCGCTATTCGATATTCAGTTTGTTCCGCAACGGGTTGTCGTATCACGAGAACTGGGAGCGGCAGTGGAGAAGCCCGGAACCGAAGCGTGAGTACGACGTGGTGATCGTCGGCGGCGGTGGGCATGGTCTGGCGACTGCGTACTACCTCGCCAAAGAACACGGCGTGCGCAACATCGCGATTCTCGAGAAAGGCTGGATCGGCGGCGGCAATACCGCGCGCAATACGACCATCGTGCGTTCGAACTACCTGTGGGACGAATCGGCCGCGTTGTATGAGAAGGCGATGAAGCTCTGGGAGGGGCTGTCCCAGGACCTCAACTACAACGTGATGTTCAGCCAGCGCGGCGTGATGAATCTCGCCCATACGCTGCAAGATGTGCGCGATACCGAGCGTCGTGTAAACGCGAACCGCCTGAACGGCGTGGATGCCGAATTCATCACGCCCGAGCAGATCAAGGAAATCGAGCCGACCATCAATCTCAACAGCCGCTATCCGGTGTTGGGCGCGTCGATCCAGCGCCGTGCCGGCGTAGCGCGTCACGATGCGGTGGCGTGGGGTTTTGCGCGCGGTGCGGATCAGCATGGCGTCGACATCATTCAGAACTGTCAGGTCACCGGCATTCGCCGTGAAGGTGGCGCGGTGACGGGCGTCGATACGGTCAAGGGTTTCATCAAAGCGAAGAAAGTGGCCGTGGTCGCCGCGGGCAATACCTCGACGCTGGCCGACATGGCCGGTGTGCGCCTGCCCTTGGAAAGCCACCCGCTGCAGGCACTGGTGTCCGAGGCCATCAAGCCGGTGGTGAACACCGTGGTCATGTCGAATGCCGTGCACGCGTATATCAGCCAATCCGACAAGGGCGATCTGGTGATCGGCGCGGGCGTCGATCAATACACGGGCTTCGGCCAGCGCGGCAGTTTCAACATCATCGAAGGCACGCTCGAAGCGATTGTCGAAATGTTCCCGGTGTTCTCACGGGTGCGGATGAACCGGCAGTGGGGCGGCATTGTAGATGTGTCACCGGATGCGTGCCCAATCATCAGCAAGACCGACGTGAAGGGGTTGTATTTCAACTGCGGATGGGGCACGGGTGGCTTCAAGGCGACACCGGGTTCGGGCTGGGTCTTCGCCCACACGATTGCCAATGACGCACCGCATCCGCTGAACGCGCCGTTCTCGCTGGACCGGTTCTATACAGGTCACCTGATCGACGAACACGGCGCTGCTGCCGTCGCCCACTAACGCTGAACGCACACATCGGAGAAACACATGTTGATGATCGAATGCCCGTGGTGCGGGCCGCGCGCCGAATCCGAATTCTCGTGCGGCGGCGAGGCCGATATCGCCCGTCCGCTCGACACGGAGAAACTGACCGACAAGGAATGGGGCGACTACCTGTTCATGCGTAAGAACCCGCGTGGCGTGCACCGCGAGCAATGGCTGCATACGCAGGGCTGCCGCCGCTGGTTCATGGCGACGCGCGATACGGTGTCCTATCAGTTTCTCGGCTATGAAACCTTCGGCGGCTCAACCGCCGGCTCAACTGTTAAACCCGCTACCAACGACGCTCACGAGGGCAACAAGCAATGAGCCAGAAAGACCGCCTCGGCGCCGGTGGGCGCATCAATCGAGCGATCCCGCTGACCTTCACGTTCAACGGCCGCACCTATCAGGGCTTTCAGGGCGACACGCTGGCGTCGGCGTTGCTCGCCAACGGCGTGCACTTTGTGGCGCGCAGTTTCAAGTATCACCGTCCGCGCGGCATCGTGACGGCGGGTGTGGAAGACCCGAATGCCGTCGTGCAACTGGAGCGCGGCGCCTATACGGTGCCGAATGCACGTGCGACGGAAGTGGAGCTGTATCAGGGGTTGGTAGCGACGAGCGTGAATGCCGAGCCGAGCCTCGAGCACGACCGCATGGCGATCAACCAGAAATTTTCGCGCTTCCTGCCGGCTGGGTTCTACTACAAGACCTTCATGTGGCCGCGTAAATGGTGGCCGAAGTACGAAGACAAGATTCGCGAAGCTGCGGGTTTGGGCAAGGCGCCCGAGGTGCTGGACGCCGACCGTTACGACAAATGCTTTGCCTACTGCGACGTGCTGGTGGTGGGCGGTGGCCCGACCGGGCTGGCCGCGGCGCATGCAGCGGGCTTGTCGGGGGCACGGGTGATTCTCGTCGACGATCAGCGCGAACTCGGCGGCAGCCTGCTGTCGGGGCGTGCGGAAATCGATGGCCGCGCCGCGTCGCACTGGGTGGAGAAGATCGAGGCGGAACTGCGTCAGATGCCGGAGGTGAAGATCCTGAGCCGCAGCACGGCGTTCGGCTATCAGGACCACAACCTCGTTACCGTGACGCAGCGTTTGACCGAGCATCTGCCGGTTTCCATGCGCAAAGGCACGCGGGAATTGCTGTGGAAAGTCCGCGCCAAACGCGTGATTCTCGCGACCGGTGCGCATGAGCGTCCGATCGTCTTCGGCAACAACGATCTGCCCGGCGTGATGCTGGCGTCGGCGGTATCTACGTATATCCATCGTTATGGCGTCTTGCCGGGCCGCGAGGCCGTCGTGTTCACGAACAACGACGACGGCTATCAATGCGCGCTGGATCTGAAGACGTGCGGGGCGAAAGTGACGGTGGTCGATCCGCGCGGACAAGGCAATGGTGCGTTGCCGGCTGCGGCACGCCGCCATGGCGTGAAGGTGTTGAACAACGCAGTCGTCACGACTGCGCTCGGCAAGCTGCGGGTTGGTTCGGTCGAGGTCGCGGCATATGCGAACGGCAAAGTAGGCGCGAAGCAACC